>ENA-ORPH01000049-ORPH01000049.1-human-gut-metagenome-genome-assembly--contig:-NODE-49-length-129269-cov-23.099238_pt1 | contig 129269 bp, 105 predicted proteins | sample MGYA00242142_ERZ509074 | MGnify/ENA primary metagenome ERZ509074 (study PRJEB26280, sample SAMEA2338724) | human gut metagenome | biome: human gut; feature: human-associated habitat; material...
AACGGCCCGTTCCGCACGGCTGCGATTTTGCCTTTTTAGGCGGTTTGTTTTTATACAAGGCGTATGCTTGTCTCGGCGAGGCGAAGCCTCGACGACTTGTTCAAGACAAGCATACGCCTAAGTGCCAAAGGGGTTAAATACAGAGATAAATCACGTCGTGTTTGAGGGGTTGTATAATTGTTAAATTATACAGATGATTGACAATTTGTGCAAAATGTGTGTATTATAAAGGTGCGATATGGGCAACATTATAAAAACAAAAGGAGAATTTCAATGGCGAACAACAACGAAAGACGTTGGAGCGTTCCGTCCAAGCGTGCGAAAGGTTACGCAGAAGAACGCAAAGCAAAAGTCCATCAGCACGGACCTAAAGTAGGAAAGGAACTTACCGATTACGAGGCAGGTATGAGGTCGGGCTATCTTCAGGCTCAGTCCAACAAGCGGAGCCATTCCGGTGACGATAGCAACGAGGATCCACCTGTTCCCATTCCGAACACAGAAGTTAAGCTCGTTTACGTCGAAAGTACTTACACATCACGTGTTGGGAGGATAGAAAGTTGCCGGATTTCAATTGTAAGCCGTTGCGATTTGTCGCAACGGCTTTACACTATTTTTAAGCCGTTTTACGCAATATTTGCTTAAAAACCCTCGTTTTGACTATAAAATAAGCCATTTCCGCTTAAAAATACCTAGCCTGTTTTTCATCGAAAAACAGGCTTTTTTAGCCAAACTATAACATACTAAATATGACAGAATACGGTATAATTGAAAAATTTTTTTGACTATTTTTAAGAAAATTTGAGTGCAATAAAAATGTTGCAAAAAGGCATTAAAAGCCAATGCCTAAGCAGGTAAAGGCGGTGCAACAAGTTGCCCCACGACAGCTCGCTCCGTCCCCATCTCTCGCCACCCAATCGGGAAACCCGATTTGATTAATTCTTCAATAGCTTTAAAAAAACAATATGCCGATAATGAAAGTAAATAACATTTTATGAAAAATATTATAAAATTTTAAAAACGGTATTGACAAATGGCATAAGGCTGATTATAATTAACTTAACCGATTAAGTAAACGCAAAATTACGCAGTTTGCTCTATCGTAAAAAATTTATGAGGTGGAAAGATGAAAAAACTCAGATGGCTTATTCTTGTCGTTGCGGCTATGATGGGGCTTGCCCTGTTTGCAGCTTGCACACCCTCGGAGCCCCAAACGACGACTTACACCGTTACTTACTATGACGGAAGCAACGTTTTAAAAACTGAAAGCGTAGAGGAGGGCGGTAAGGCAACCAACTGGACGCCCCAAAAGGAAGGATATAATTTTGAAGGTTGGTGGGCTACCCCCGGATTTACTCACGAATTTAAATTTGAAGAGGTAACTATCAATGCGGATACGTCCGTATTCTCGCAGTGGTCGTCGGCTACTCAGTCGGTTGACACCCGTACATATTATATAGTCGGTGCAGGAACCAGCCCTATTCTCTCCGCAAGCAACTGGGGTAAGGTATTTGACGAAACCACTCAGATGACCAAGGCTACTGATAAGAACGAATACACTTACACCGTAGATTTATACGTGGGCGATCTGTTCCAGTTTGCAATTAACGAAAGCTGGCACAATCAGCGTGGCGTAGGTTATCTTGATAAACTCACGCTTGCTGATGGAACCGAGGCATTCAGCGGTGCAAGCACGATTGGTGATAACTCCTCGTACCGTCTCAACATAAAGTGCGAGTATGCAGGTAACTATACATTTACACTTACTACTCACCCCGACGATGACACTTACGAAACTTCCCACGCTTCTTACACGGAAGCAAATAAAGAAGCTTTCAATATTAATCCTTTGGACACCATTACTTGGGTAAGAAACGGTGACGTTACCGCAGAAGTGGAGGTGGTTACCGACTATTTCATCAAGGGTGCAGGTATAACCGATTGGAAGGATATGTATAACTCTGCAACCAAGATGACCAACACGGACGGCGTATATACGCTTAGCGTCTATCTCAAAGAGGGTGAAGAGTTTATGTTCACCTCTCAAAACACCATAGGTTCCAACGTTACGACTGGTACCGAATATCTCAGGGCAAGCAACCTCGACGAGGCAGCTAAGGCGTTAATCGACCAGACGGCTACCTACAATATGATTGCAAAGGCAACAGGTACTTACACCTTTACTTATACCGCATCTACCAAAGTGCTTACGGCTACGTTCGATTCAACCGCCGTGCCTGCAGCTACCGATTACTATATTGACGGCACGTTTGCAGAAGGCGTTGCAGATTGGAGCGGTTACTGCTTCAACGCAGATTACAAACTTACACAGGTGGGAACGTCCGACGTATACGAAATTAAGAACGTTACTATGAAAGCCGACTCTCAGATAATAATTCAGGCGTTCAAGGCAGGTTCTACCGAACGTGGCGAATGGGGAACGGCTGATTACAACGGACTTGGCAGTTACAACTACACCTATCTCTACAACGGTGGTGAAGCGTTTACTGTAGTGGGCGGTGGAAACAACAACATAAAGGTCGTTACCGCTGGAACTTACGATATAACATTCAACAGCTACGCAAAGATTATAACCATCACCGAACACGTTGAATCTGCTGATACGCTGGATATCTATATCAAGGGTTCAAACATAAACAACTGGTCGCACGGCTTCTCACAAGATTGGAGATTAACCCTCTCCGCTGACAAAACCAAGTATGAATTTACCATTACGGTTGAGGCTGACAAGGCTGTAGAGTTCGGCATGGAAAAGCATCCCAAGGGTGAAACCACCGGCTACGGCACATACATTGGTGCGGCAGCTATAGGTACAAGCGGTGATGCAAACTCTGTATTTACCCCTGCAAGCGGTTCTAACTTCACTTGCTCTACCGCAGGTACCTACAAGGTTGTCTACGATATAGCTACTGAAAAAGTTGATTTTTACGCAGTTAGCTAAAAGCCGTGGCACTGTAAAATTTTTCTCCCAAAAAGTAATCGGGTATCTGTCAAGACACCCGATTTACTTTAATTATGATGGTTAATTAACAGTTGCTATTTAATTGTTCATTAACGTATGTTATACTTTATAAGAGTGTATGTTGAAGGGTTCGTGGCTCAACGCCTGCTCTATACATCTCGTTGTTTGATCGCATTTTGCCAAGTAAGCGTTGTCGGCAAAAAACACGTTGACGTTGCGGCTGCGGAAAAATCTTGCAATTATCTCGTGCAAAGTTACTACGCAAGTGGCGTTTATGGCGCATAAATCGTCGTAGCTTTCAACAAATACGACGTCGGGGAACTGAACTTTAATCTCACTTTTAAGGTTTTCGTCAGACGGTGTTATGCATACAAAGGCGTAATCTTGGTTAAAACGTTCGTCTGCTAATCTTTTCAAAGCCGCATAGTCGGTGGTTATCTGAAAGAACAGAGGGTCGTTTACAAGGCAGTCCACGGCAACGAGGGGGATAAAGTTTTTGTTACCTATTTCGTAAAAGGTCTCTTTGGTAACGTTATAGGCTATTATGGCGTCTGCGTTTTCAAGACGACCACAGGGCAGGGTATTGAAAAGTAAACCATAGTCGCCAGGGAAAGACGCCGTAAGATTTTCAAGCATGTACAGGTATTCTGCCCGTGCAAGGGGATTGAGCTCCCCCGTACATACCGCAATGAGTTTTGAGTGAGGTTCGGCACGCAGATTCTTTGCAAAAACGCTCGGTTTATAGTTGAGAAGATTTATAACGTGCCAAATCTTTTGCTTAGTCTTTTCGCTTATGGATTGGTCTTCTCTCTGGTTTATTACGTAGGATACGGTTGCGGCTGAAACGCCTGCGGCACGTGCTACGTCGTGAATGGTAACTCTGTCTTTCATAACAGTTAAAGTATAACTAAGCTTACAAAAAATGTCAAGAATAAGGTTTTTAATATGAACGAAAGCGCAATTTTACACTATCCTGAATCCAAATATTGCTACGCAGTTGACGCAAGTACAGTCTGTTTAAGGCTTAGAATATCCCGTAAGGATACGCCCGAAGAGGTCAAGGTAATTTACGGGGGGAAGTATTCATTTGCCATTGAACGCAAGCAAGCGGTTATGAACAGGAGCTATGAGGACAGACTGTACGCTTACTACACTATAACGTTATCTTTAGAAGATTTGCGGCTAGTATACGTCTTTGAAATATGCGATAAGGGTATGAAATACTTCTATTCCGAGGACGGACTGACCAAACAATTTGATTTTGAGCTGAGTTATTACAACTGTTTTCAGTACGCTTACATAAATAAAGCCGACATAATGCAACGTGTAAAATGGATGGACACGGCGTGTTTCTATCAGATTTTCGTGGAGCGGTTTAACGTAGGGAACAGGAAAAAGGATTTATCCTACGTAAATATGGAGTGGGACGGTATACCCACGCCAAAGAGCTTTGCCGGCGGTGATTTGCAGGGGATTTGTCAAAAACTTGAATATTTAAAAGATTTAGGCATAAGCGCAGTATATCTCACGCCCGTTTTCAAGTCGATATCCAACCATAAATACGATATAAGCGATTATTATTCGATAGACACCGCCTTCGGTGATAAGGAGGTTTTTCGTCAGCTTGTAGATAAAGCTCATTCGCTCGGTATGAAAATTGTGATGGATGCAGTATTCAACCATTGCAGTGAAAATCTTTTGCAGTTTCAGGACGTTTTAAAACACGGAAGAAAATCGCCCTACTACGATTGGTTTGTAATAACTTCCGATAATCCGCTTGAATACGAGTGCTTTGCCGCCTGCAAATATATGCCCAAGTTCAACACCTCCAACCCCGAAGTGCAGAAATTTCTTTTGGACGTGGCGGTATATTGGATAAAGCAATTTAAAATAGACGGCTGGCGGTTGGACGTTTCGGACGAGGTCTCCCACGATTTCTGGCGAACCTTCCGAAAGACGGTTAAAGAGGAAAAAGCCGACTGCATTTTAATCGGTGAAAACTGGCACGATGCCAACGCCTATCTGCACGGCGACGAGTTTGACGGTATAATGAATTACGCCTTTACAAAGGCTTGTCTCGATTTCTACGCATTCGACAAATTCTCCCCAAAACAAATGTCGGATAAGCTAAACGAGATTTTAATGCGAAATACCGATACGGTAAATTTAATGATGCTTAATCTTTTAGACAGCCACGATACCGACAGGTTTTTAACGAGGGTTAAAGGCGATAAAGATAAGCTGATGAGTGCAATTGCCCTCAATTACTTTTTTGTAGGAACGCCCTGTATTTACTACGGTACGGAAATTGCAATGGAGGGCGGTTACGACCCCGACAACAGGCGGTGTATGGATTGGGTTAAGGCGGAAGAGGATACGCCCTTGAAGAAGTTGATTAAAACATTAACCGCTTTAAAGAGTAGTGGCGGACTTTCGGGGGCAAAAATTAAAATTTACGAAGAGGACGGACTGTTGATTGCAGAGCGTACAAAATACGTGCTGGCAATCAACCAAAGCGGAAAGTGTCGGAAATATGCCGCAGATAATGCGGTATGCTCTAATAGATATTCGGGGCAAATTCTGTCAGACGGCGGATTTGTTTTAATACAAAATAATGGTTAAGGAGGGATAAATGCGAAAGACGTTATCGGCATTGATTGCGCATATTGCCGTTATACTCGCCGTGATAATAACGCTGGGAACGCTGGGTATTATTGCCACAGGCGTCAGCTCTAGCGGTGCGGAAAAATTCACGGGTGAGTTAGAGCGCAACGTAACATTGAGAATACTTGAAAACGATACGGCAAAGGAGCAGGGCTATTTGAAAGAACTGCTTGATGCGTTTAACGAGGAATATAAAGAATACGGCATAAAGGCTGTAGACGCCAATATGGATCAGTACACCGACTTGGAGACGGGCGGTCCATACGGCTACGGACCCGACGTATTGTATCAGGCTAACGATGCAGTTATGAAATATACCGACGGTAAGCACATTCTGCCGTTGCCCGTTGAACAGCTTGATTGCTATAACTATATCGGTGAAAATGCTTGGAACGCATATACCGCCTCGTTCAGCGGACAGGAATATGTATTCGGCGTACCCGTAAATATTCAGCAACCACTTCTATATTACCGTGAAGATTTACTACCCGAAAACTGGCAGACCGACTGGGACGACGATAAAAACGGCGTACCCGATATGGTTGAAAACTGGACGGATTTATACCGCTATTCCAAACTCATTCGTCAGGAGAGCGAAGGCAGTAAATACGGATATATGAAGTCGCTAAACGATGGTTATTTTGCTTCGGGCTACTATTTCTCCTACGGCGGTTACGTGTTCGGTGGCGAGGATGGCAAGGATACCTACGACGTTGGCTTTTCTAAAGGTGAAAGCTATAAGGGTGCAAGGATTATCCGTCAGCTCGCTTCGGTAATGAACCTTGAATGTACCGAGGACACCATAACCAAAAACTCCTACTCACGCCTTGCTTCGGGAACGTATTTCGCGACCATGACCACGCCCGACGTTTACACGCTGTTCTTAAAGGAAATGGTAAACGCAGGCTATACCGAAGAGTATGCCCGTGAAAATTTAAAGGTGGTTCCCGTTCCCAAACTGCCGATAAGCGGTGATTTAGAGGACGAATCACAGGGAATGCAGGAGATGACCGTAATGGGTGGCGTCAACGGGTATGCTATAAGCTCATACACCAAAGCGCCAAACGCCGCACTTGCTTTCGTCAACTTTGCAACTGGTTATAAAATGATAGGAAGACGCTGTGAGCTGTTAGGTATATCACCTGCCCGTTCGGATATTGCCGAGGAAAAGGGTGGACTTAATAAAACCATTAACGAAAATCTCGACAAGGGTGTAATCTACGTTATGCCCAGCGTCAGGGCATTAGCGCAGGTATGGACGCCGTTGCAGACCTTCTGCGCCAAACTTGCCGATGACGTGCTTAATTCAAAGAACGTATATATTACCGAGCAATCGCTCAAAGACGGACTTGCAAACGTCGATAAACAGATATACGACGCTATACACACGCTTGCAGGTTAAAGGAGGGAAAATGGTCAACCAGAAAGAAAAAGGCAATAAGCTTGCCGACTTGGGCAAAAAAATAACGTCATTTTTCAAAAGCATACCCCAAAGGCTAAAAGACAAATTTGCAGGTGCAAAGGAGATTTTAACCCAAGGTAACGGAAAGGTCTGTGCCTCGCTGTGCATAATGGGGCTTGGTCAGCTTTTGTATAAGCAGTGGGCAAAGGGAATAATGTTCCTCGTCTTGCAAATTGCTTTCATCGCATATTTCGTGCTTACGGGCGCAACCGACCTGTTCGGCTTTTTCACCCTTGGCACCCGTGAAGGCAATGCCTGGTACGGAATAGAGGGCGACAACTCTGTGGTTATGCTCATTATGGGTATCTTTGCCATACTGATGATTATTCTCTACGTGGCAATCTATATTTCTAACGTAAAGGACGTCTATAAAACGCAGTGCGCCTACGACACGTTAAAACAGCCGGAGACTTTTAAACAGGAGGCGGCAGCCCTTCTCGATAAATCTTTCTATAAAACGGCTTTGGCACTTCCCGTTATCGGCGTGTGCGTATTCAGTATTCTGCCCATAGTGTTTATGATACTCATTGCGTTCACCAACTATGGCGGCGATATAATCCCCCCTGCGCTTGTAGATTGGGTGGGCTTTGAAAATTTTGGAAAGATTCTAACTTTAGGGCAATTCGCACCCACGTTCTTCAAGATATTCGGCTGGAATATGCTTTGGGCGGTTTTGTCTACGGCTATAAACTACTTTGCAGGTTTAGGTCTTGCTCTTCTTCTCAACAAAAAGTGCGTAAAGGGCAAGGTATTCTGGCGTGCTTTCCCCATTCTCGCCTATGCAATACCCGGCTTTATTACCCTGCTTGGGTTTAAGTTTATGTTCTCATACGGCGGACCTATTAATTACTACATTCAGCAGGGCGGCGGTCAGGCGGTGGATTTCCTCGGACTGAACGCCAAATGGACTGCAAGGTTTTTGGGGCTTGCTGTTAACGCCTGGATAAGTATACCCTCGACTATGCTTTTGGCAACCGGTATACTCTCCAACATAAATACCGACCTGTACGAAGCGGCAAGGGTGGACGGTGCAAGCGCCTGGAAGCAGTTTATAAAAATCACTCTGCCCTACGTGCTGTTCGCTACCACGCCCGTGCTAATCTCGCAGTTTATCGGCAACTTCAATAACTTCGGTATATTCTATTTCCTGCGTGGCGGTCTGTACGTAGACGGTTATTTCCTTGCAAGCGACACCGACCTTTTAATAAATTGGCTGTACAATATGTCTATCGACAATAATTATTACTCCATAGGTGCGGCGATAAGCTTAATTATCTTTATCATAACTTCAGCTATTTCGCTCGCCGTCTACGTATTCTCACCTTCGTATAAACAGGAGGAAACCTTCAGATGAATAAGGCAAAGAGTAAAGTTATAAAGGCAAAATCCAAAAAAGTTCTCAACGTACTCATAACCTACTGTATTCTCATAATAGTGGCGTTTATCTTTTTCTTTCCCTGTCTTTGGCTTATATTAGCATCGTTTTCAAAGTCGGGTTCTATCTATTCGTTCGATGGGTTCTTCCCCTCCGAATACAGCGTAGAGGCGTTTAAAACGCTGTTTACAGATACGGTTATGTATAACTACCCTCGGTGGTTTTTAAACACGCTTTTCATTGCGGGGATGAGCTGTATTCTTGGTACGTTATTGACCATATTAACGGCTTATTGTATGTCTCGCTTCCGCTTTAAAAGCCGAAAAGCTATGATGAAAACCACGCTGGTTTTGGGAATGTTCCCTTCGTTTATGGGTACGATTGCCGTATATCTATTAATGACGCAGTTCAATCTTATTAACCAGCACTGGGGTTTGATTTTAATTTACTCTGCGCAGGCGCCTATGGGCTATATGGTGCAGAAGGGCTTTTTCGACACCGTGCCGTATTCTATTGACGAGGCGGCGAGAATAGACGGAGCTTCAAACTTCACGGTATTCGTAAAGTTTATTCTGCCTATGTCCAAACCTATACTCGTCTATACGGCATTGACTGCTTTCACGTGGCCGTGGAGCGACTTCATTCTTCCTAAAATGCTGTTGCAGGACAAAAATCTGTACACCGTTGCCGTGGGGCTTATGTCCTTGGGCGAAACCGAGTTTGCACGGTTTGCGGCGGGGTCGATAATAATCGCCATACCTATAATCGTGCTGTATTTCTGCCTTGTCAAATATATGATTAACGGTATGTCGGCAGGGGCAGTCAAGGAATAATAAAAGGAGGAAAGTTATGGCTAATTTAAGTTTAAAACATATTTATAAGGTATATCCCAACGGAACTAAGGCGGTAAACGACTTCAATATGCAAATTGAAGATAAGGAGTTTATCGTGTTTGTCGGTCCTTCGGGTTGCGGAAAATCAACAACTTTAAGAATGATAGCAGGTCTTGAAGAGATATCCGCAGGCGAATTGAAGATAGGCGACGTGGTAGTAAACGGTTTAGAGCCCAAAGACAGGGACATCGCCATGGTGTTCCAAAACTATGCTCTCTATCCGCATATGACTATCTACGACAATATTGCTTTCGGCTTGCAGATGAGAAAGGTACCCAAGGACGAAATAGACAGGCGGGTTAGGGAAGCGGCTGAAATTCTCGGTATAACCGATTATTTAAAGAAGAAACCCAAGGAGATGTCGGGCGGTCAGCGTCAACGTGTAGCTTTGGGCAGAGCAATCGTGCGTGAACCCAAGGTTATGCTTTTAGACGAACCTCTATCCAACCTCGACGCAAAACTGCGTACGCAGATGCGTTCCGAAATAGTTAAACTGCATAAAAAATTGCAGACTACGTTTATATACGTCACGCACGACCAGGTAGAGGCTATGACTATGGGTACTCGCATAGTCGTTATGAAGGACGGATTTATTAAACAAATCGATACTCCCAAAAACTTATATAAATACCCTGCAAATAAGTTTGTCGCAGGCTTTATCGGCACTCCGCAGATGAACTTCTTTGAGGGAACAATATTAAAGGATGGGGATAGAGTTTGCATTAATTTTGCAAATTCTCAAGCACGGTTGACTGTTCCGTATTCTGCACTAACCAAGGTTATTCCTCATTACCTTGACGGAGAGCATAAGGTTACGATAGGCTTCCGTGCGGAGGATATATCTCTCGACCCCGTAAAAGTTGAACAGTCGCAAGCGGTCGTCAAGGTTAAGGTCTCCCATACCGAAGAGCTGGGTACAGAAACGCTCGTCTACGGCGATATAAATTTAGACGGGGACGATTTTACAGATACGGGGACAAGGGTTATAATCAAGTCGGGCGGCTTCAAGGAATATGAATCGGGCGAAGTGGTTGAAGCTGCATTCGATATAGGTGCTATTCACCTGTTTGATAGCGAGACGGAGGAGAGTATTCTGCCCAGAGTTCCCGAATACAACTATCTCAACTGTACGGTCAGTGGGAATAAGCTGCGTACGCTCGGTACGGAATTTGATATTCCCCCTGCAATATCCTGCGACGACGGGGAATATGAACTGCTTTTACCCGTTACCGCATTAGCTAATGGTGAGACGAAAGCAAAGGTGATCGGTTGCGAAAAGGTTTCGGGTAGCAATCTTCTCTCGCTCGATATAAACGGGGTGATGGTGTTCACAATTTCCGATTTGGCTCAATCGAATGGTGAAGCAAATATAGGTATAGACTTCAAACAAATAACGCTTCGCCGTGGCGGTGAAAACGTCGTTCAGCCCTTGCCGCTCGTAAACTCTCTTGACGCAACCTTTATTATGGAAAAGGTCGCAGAAAGGGATGAAAGGGGTAAGCGTAAAAAGAAAGCCTTATATTCCTTTGTTATAGAAGGTGAAAAGTTTGTCTGCCCTGACGAGGTCTGCGCAAAGATGTTTGCGGCGTTTTCCGGCAGAAAGGTTTTTAATACGTCTTATACGTGTGAGTTTTCTCCCTACGATTTTACAGTTGGGGAAAGCGGCATAACCGCAACAATTGTAGGCGAGTTGGATTATTCAAGCGAAAGGTTTTTAAAATGTTCGCTTAACGGTAAAGAGGTTTACGTCCGCACGGATAAACCGCTGACGGGAGAGGTAAAGCTTATCCCCGATTTAAATACGGTTAGCGTCATCGAAAAGGATCGCCAAATACGTATAGTGTAAGCATTAAAAATGGGGGTAAATTATATGAAACAAAATACTAAACGTACAAAATTGTTATCCGTCGAGCAAGGATTCGTTGTTTGAAGTCGAACAATCCGATTGCGTGTTGGAAACAAATAATGGTTGCTGTCTTGACATCAAACCCGTAAAATGTCATGCGCCCGCAACGCTGTTGACTGGCGATGGTGCCGTTTTGCAAGAGTCTAATACCCAATTGGAAAAATACTCCGACAACGACGAGATTTCGACAAAGGTTATGCAAATCCCGCATCATGGGGCAAAAGAAGAGTGGAGTAAAACGGTGGGAAATCTTCTCAGCAATAGAAAATATTGTTTTGAAAATTATGTCGTATCATATGGCTTTGGCAATAACTATGGACACCCCACATATGAGCTTATTGATGATTTGGCACAACATAATATTGAAGAACGCTTATATTCTGCGACACAGTTTACGACCTTTGAATATACAATACTAAATCGATAACGGATTTAGGTTTTTGTGTTGCGAATTCATTTTCAAATATGAATGGTTGAATTATGCAAGTGTTATCCATAAATAGCATTATATCTTTGTCGCATTTTGATGAAATACTCAAACACGGTGGATTGCGCTCGTTCAAGTATGGTGGCGATTTCTGGATAACTCAATCCGTTTTGCCGACATTCGAGCGCAATTCTCATATTGTCCGTCAAATTGAGGCTGTCAACGATTGAATCATAGACAGTATAGTCTTTGACAATATCTTCTTCAATCTCGCAAGACGGCTCGCTGACGGGTGTCAGGGCTTCAAGACTCACCGAGCGGTAATAATCGCTTGTTTTTCGGGTTATAAGTTTAGATATCGCTCTAATGCACGCAATTTTGACAGTTATTGCCTTGCCTTTTTTATCGTATGCCAAAACATCGTTTAAACGTTTCCCATAATGATTACAAAGGAATAGCACGCATTCTTGGACTAAATCATAACCGTCGCTAAACGTGTGGTTAATATCGTTTTTACGCCTTATATCAACGCATAAGTCTGCATATATCTTTTGCATTCTGCTACCCATATAGCCGATAAGGAATCGTGTTTCATACATAGCCAACTGTTCTGCTATTGCAAGAACATTGTCTTCTGAGATTGTTTCTTTGAAAACGTCATAATTTTTGATATGTTTTTTCATTTTGGAATACGCTCCGAGTTTTATTTGCCTTTCGGCAACAAGACGGCGCAGCACCGAGAAAACTCAAAAACATATCACTTACAATTACAAGATGCCTATGTCAACGGACAGCATAAATTATTGCGTTTTACAACAAAACAGCCTATATCGAACAAGCAATAATTTTGCCGTTTACATAGGCTTTTCTCTGTGCTAAACCGCCGTGCCGAAAGGCAATGTAAAACTCGGAGTGCAAGCACAATTAAATGATTATTCAACTTGTGTCACGGGCTTCCCACCAAAAAAGGAACAGCGAAGGCTGTTCCTTTTTTTATTCCGAAGCGGAGATTTCGCACGGCAAAAGCCGTGCCGTTGCTTTGCAACGTGAACCCCTTCGGCTGCACGCGATTGACCTTCGGTAACAATCGCTGTAAGGCAAATCCCCGCATCTCCACCATCTTTGTAGTACGAAAAAGCTACAACAGCCAAAAAGCACAAGTTACCCGCGTATCTTGTGCTTTTTTGTTACTATATCTTGTGTTTTTGTCGTTGGACAAAATCTTTGAATTTAACAGCTGCATTTTGGCACTTTTTTCAAAAAACAGGTCTTGAACTTACGACATATCGTTTTTGCTCGATAGGGCACTACAATTTTATAATAGTTTTTAAGAGAGAACAAGTTTTTAGGTTCTCTCTTTTTTGTTGCTGTTTGAGTGTAGTTTTCCAAAGGTGATAAGAAAAATTATAATTATAGTAATAACGAAAAGGAGAACAATATGAAATATGGAATGTGGTTGGACGAATGGTTTCGTAATTACATACAGCCGTCGTCGAAGATAAAAACTTGCGAATTGCTGAACAGATTGAACCAAGGGATAGATTATAGCGTGACTTTATGTCAAACGCAGGAATTTATGCTCCGGCGTTTTTCTGTTTTGAAACGATACGAGAGTTTTAGAGAAAATATATAAACAAATGGACAGAGCTTCTATGCCTTTTGTATTTTCTTTGGGAATGAATCGCATTTTTATAAGAGATTTTATAAAATCAAAGAGATAACCTATTGTCTTTATAGAAAAAATGTATTATAATCAATATGGCATAAACTACTTAAACGAAAAGCAGAAGGAGCGAATCGATGCGTAAAATTTGTTATTCAAAGTTATGGAAATTGCTGATTGATAAAAGGATGAACGGCTCTGAACTCAGGAAGGCGGTTGAACTGGCGCCGAATACGCTTACGAAACTATATAAAGAAGAACCTGTTTCTGTGGAAACGCTGCTTCGTATTTGCGAATATCTCAACTGTGACATAGGCGACATAGTGGAATTCTCGTGCATAGGCGACAAGGCGGCAACATATAAAGGAAAAGGAGTGTAATAGAATGAATCTGACAAGGTCGAAGAAAAAAGATTTATTATATGTCGCAGTTGCCGCGTTCTTCTTCCTTACTGCTTGTGTACTGCAAACGGTAGACGATTATATTTCCGATTGGTCCGTTAAAACAACGATTGCGTTATTGACGCAATATATTTTCTTCGGTCTCCTCGCGTATTGGACGGCGTCCGTGATCAGCCGCATTTCCGACAAAAGCATTTGCTCGGGGATTATCGTGGCGATAGCGCTGATGGGGGGGATCCTTTTTGTCAGACTTCTCAAATATCACGTTTTTTACGACGGAACGGTGATGCGGTATTTATGGTATTCCTATTATATCCCGCACTGCCTTGCTCCCGCGGTTCTGCTTATTACGCTGCTGGGTATGGGACGCAAAGACGGAAAACCGCTTGCAAAAGGATGGTATCTGCTGTTTCTGCCTGCGGCGGCGCTGATTCTATTGGTTTTTACGAACGATCTCCACGAGCAGGTGTTTTCTTTTGCAAAAGGGCTCAAATATTCCAACGAAATATATAAATGGGAATGGGGGTACTATTTTATTCTGTCGTGGATTGCCGTATTGTATCTTTCCATCGGCGTATTGCTCTATATCAAATGCCGCGTTTCTGGGTGCAGAAAAAAGGCGTGGATTCCCCTCGTTTTGTTTATTGTTTGTATCGTGCTCTGCGTTTTGAGAGAAGTGTTCGATCCCGTCTTTATCAGAATGCCGGAAGCGGTTGTTTTCAGCGTGGTTGTGGTTTTTGAAAGCCTTATCCGAATAGGATTTATCCCATCGAACGTCAATCACGAAGAACTTTTTTACGTGGCGGACGTTTCCGCAGGCATTGCCGATAAAGACCTGAACGTCGTTTTAACCTCGAAAAACGCGCCCGAAATCACGCGCGAACAAGCGACTTTGGCGGCAAACGGAACAAAAACCCAACTGAGCGAAGACCTTGTTCTGCGCGCAAAAGCAATACGAGGCGGAGAGGTGTTCTGGACGGAGGATTATTCGGTCATCAATAAAATAAACGAATCTCTTGCGGAAATAAACCAAACGCTTTCGGAGGAGGGCGACCTCATAGCCGCAGAAAACAAACTGAAAGAACAGCGCTCTAAAATCGAAGAACAGAACAACCTGTACAAAGGGATATTCGCCGTGTTTCGCCCGCATCTGAAAAAGATAAAAAAATGCTTTGCCAAGGCGATAAGCGAAGAAGAGAAAGAAGAAGCGCTACGCCTTGCCGTCGTTTACGGCGTGTATCTGAAACGGCGCAGTAATTTTGCAATGCTTGCAAAAAACGGGCAGGTGCAATTATCTGAACTTTTATACGCTATACGCGAATCTACGGACGCGCTTTCTTTCTACGGCGCGGCGGCGTCGGTGATTTTTGAGGGCGACGGCACAGCCCTTATCGGGCAGGTTACTTTTCTGTACGAATTTTTCGAGGACTGCATAGAGAGCGCACTTCCCGATCTTTCCGCGTGTCTTGTACGGCTGTCGGTTAATAACGGGTTATTGCATTGCCGTATAGCCCTCGATAACGCAAGAGAAAGCATACCGGAGAATTGGCGAAGCCGTGAATGCGAAAAACTCGGAGCGTCGGTTCGTTTGCAGATACAGGACGAAACGCTGTATGCAACGCTGTCGTTCGGCGAAAGGGAGGCGATTGTATGATACCGTTCGTCGATTGCAACGAAGCCGTTTTTCGCGGCACGCTTATCCTGCTGTTGCTTGCGGCGTTTGTCGGGGTGGTATGTTTTGCGATAAGCCTTTCGTACCGGCTGAAATTGCGGTATATTCTGCCTGAATTACTTTGTACGGTATGCGCGGTTCTGACGTTCTGCTTTTTGGCGGACGGCATTCAGATTCGCGATTTAGGTAAAAATCGAAGCGACTTTTCGGGTTCGTTTTGTTTTTTGCCCGCGTGGTGCGTTGTTACGGCGGCTTTTTTACTGCTTGCGTCGGTCTGTTTGTGCCTGGCGCTCGTCATAAAAAAGCGGTTGTCGTCTCTTACCGCTATGTCCGTCAAAGACGCGATTTCCGTATTGCCCGCAGGGCTGTGCTTTTACGACGAAACGGGGCGGCTGCTTTTAACGAACGGAAAAATAGGCGACGAATGCAGAGAAATTACGGGAATGCCGCTTTCGGACGGCGCGGCGTTCTGGTCGGCTATGTGCGAAGGCAAAGTAGCGGACGGTATCGTTTGCAGCCGGGAAGGCGATTCGGTGCTCGTCGAGAAAAAAGACGGGAGGGCATGTTGTTACAAGCGGATCAGCCATATTTTAGACGGCAAGACCGTTTACGAGTTGTCCGGTTCGGACATCAGCCGTGAATTCGCACTCAAAAAGAAAGTCGAAGAACAGAACGAGGAACTCCGGAAAATGAACGTAAGACTCCGCAAGTACGGCGAAACGGTAACCGAGGTGACCAAAGAGCGGGAAACGCTTGCGGCGCGGGTGAAGGTGCATGACGGTATGGGTTCTCTGATTCTGAAAACCAAAAGAGCGCTTTTGCAGGGGGAAGGCGACAAAGAGGCGTTGATACGCGAATGGAACGGCGTCGTTTCGTTTGTTTCCTCGCCCGAAACGGAAGAGGACAGGGCGGAAGAAATTAAAAAAACGGCGGAAAGCGTAGGCGTGAAAATATTGTACACGGGCGTGCGCCCGCCGAAAGGGAGCGTCGCCGAAAAAATTCTTGCAAACGCCGTGTTCGAGTGTATCACCAACACCGCAAGGCACGCAGACGGCGACGAACTTTATATAACGGTATCGGACGAAGGGGCATTTTTTACGGCAAGAATCGGTAATAACGGCAGACCGCCGAAAGCGGAAATCGTAGAGGGAGGAGGACTTTCCTCTTTGCGTAGAATAACGGAAATGGCGGGCGGTAGTATGAAAACGGAAAGTTTTCCGCTGTTTCTGCTTTCCGTGAGTATTCCGAAAGGAGAAAAAGAAGATGAGCGATAAAATCAACGTGATGATCGTGGAAGATCAGGCGATGCCGCGGCAACTTTTCGAGGTGATTATAAAGGCGCAACCTAAATTTAATCTTACCGTATCCATCGACAACGCCGCCATTGCGGACATCTGCTGCGCAAGGCACGCCGTAGACCTTGTGTTGATGGACGTGGTAACCAAAAACGGGGCGAGCGGTCTCGTCGCGGCGGAAAAAATAAAGGCGCAGAATAAAAAAGTAAAAATAATCATCGTTACGAGTATGCCCGAATGTTCTTACGTAGAACGGGCGAAAAAGATCGGCGTAGAGGGCTTTTGGTATAAGGATTTCAGCCCGGAACCGATTTTAACGATTATCGAACGCGTGCTGAGCGGCGAATCCGTTTATCCCGACGACGTGCCCGAAATTCAACTCGGACTTGCGAAAAGCGGAGAGTTGACGGAGAGAGAACTTGAAATTTTACGCGAGATGACGGGCGGGTTCACGAACGCGGAAATTGCGGAAAAACTCGGCATTTCGGAAAAGAGGGTGCGCAATCACGTTGCAAATATGCTTGAAAAGACGGGCTTTCGCAGCCGCACCGAGCTTGCCGTGCGTGCAAGAGAATCGGGGCTTACCATCCTTGACAGGACGGAGGACGACGTCTGAAAGGGCAAAAATCAAGCGGAGCGATATATCCGTTTTGCAAAGCAAAAAATCGACTGCGATTTGCGGTCGATTTTTCTTATATCCGAGCGTTTTTTCAAAATAATCTTCAAAAGGGGGTCATTTGACACTCCCCGCGCAAAAAGAAAAGTTATAAAATAATATAAACCAACTTATACGGCTTGCAATCGTCCGTCCCCGCGCGGTGACGTCTCAAGCCATGGAGAAAGAAGAATGAAAAAAGTGATCGTCGCAATTCAGAATACGCTCGTTTGCGAAGCGGTGACGGGCGCATTGAAAAAGGCGGGCTTCTTTGTGGAGCAATCGCTTTCGCAAGACCCCGACAAGATTGCGACGGCGTGCGAAACGTTTTTTGCTGACGTTCTTTTGATGGACGTCGGTCGTCCGACGGAGAAATCTTTAGATCGCCGTATGGAAGCGATTTTGCGCTCAAAAAAGAAAAATACGACTATGAAAGCTGGGTTATTGTGCGACAATGCTTCCGACCCCGAAATTGCTCAAAAAGTAAAACAAGCAAAGGAGAATGGGTTTATAGACGTATTCTTCTACGAGTCCGTGCAGACCGATTACCTTTGCGACGTTGTGGATTCTCTTTGAGCAAATTGCAAAATGGTTTTGACGGGTGCTAACGCCCCGAAAAAATAAAAAATTATAGGAGTGTTATCTTATGAAAAAATCAATTAAGGCGATTTTGAGCGTTGTGCTTGTTCTCGTTTTGGGAGCGACCGTATTTACTGCGTGCGAAAGCAAACACGAACACGGGTTTTCCGATGAGTGGACGCACGACGAAACGGGACATTGGCATGCCTGCACGGGCGAAAACTGCGAAGAGAAGGGGGAATTTGCCGCGCACGTTTACGATAACGACGCGGATACGACCTGCAACGTTTGCGGTTATGAAAGAGCGGTGGTGCCGACTGTCAAAACCTATACGATTGCTTTTGAGACGAACGGCGGAAGCCCCGTTGCACAAATCGAAGCCGAAGCGGGCGATGAGATCACCGTACCGGCTGCGCCGACAAAGAGCGGAGAGCGCTTTGTCGGTTGGTACGAAAGCACCGACGGCGGCACGACTCTCAAACCTGACGCGTTCGTATTCGGCTATATGCCGAGCAAAAACATCACCCTTTATGCAAAGTGGCAGGACGCGGTGATCGGCAGTTGGGAAACATATCAAGTCGTTATGCCCGCAGGAACCGTTATTAATTTGGGAGAAGAATTCACTTTTCTCGGAACAACCTTGTCAGAAGATCTGTTCAATTTGACGGTGGAAGAAACAAGTTTAACCTTGACTATGACAAAGGGTGAATCTACTATGTCCGATTCCGCAACTTATACGAAAACCGACGGAGTTTACGTTGCAACGCTTACAATTATGGGTGGCACCGTTTATACGCTGACTACATACGACGAAGAAAACGACAGATTGTTCTGTGAAATCCGCGATAAAGAAGGCGAAGGCTATACAACTTATTATAGGCTCACTCTCACAAGAGTAAGCGGTGAAGCATAAAAAATTTCAGGAGGAGATCATGATGAAAAAAACAATCAGAATGATTTTGAGCCTTGTGCTCGTGCTCGTTTTGGGAGCGACTATGCTTGTTGCTTGCAACAAAGACAAAGGCGAAGAAACTCCCGAAACGCATACTTATTCAACAACCTGGTCGCACGACGCAAGCGAGCATTGGCATCAATGCACGCAGGAAGGTCACACGGACGTCGCGGACAAAGCAGAGCATACGTATGATAACGACGCCGACACGACATGCAACGTGTGCGGATACGTAAGAGCGGCGCACACCCATGCCGCATCTGCCGAGTGGAGCAAAGACGCAACCAACCACTGGCACGAATGCACCGTGAGCGGTTGCAACGAGCAGCTTGACAAAGCGGCGCATACCTGGGACGAAGGCACCGTCACAACGAAAGCCACCTTTACGAGCGACGGCGAGAAGACCTACACCTGCACAGTTTGTGAAAAAACGAAAACGGAAACCGTCACCATGGAGTATATCGACGTCAACTTCGTGAAATCGGATGCCGAAGTGCAGACGAAAGTCAGATTTACCGTGGCCGAGGCAGGCACCTATTACTTCCGCTACGAAGTGCAGGACTGCGGTTTTGCCAACGGCTACTATTGGATCAATATGAACAAGGTTGACGGCACTCTGCAACAGACCGACACCAACCATGCGCAAGCAAAGATTTACGACGCAAACAAACAAATTGTCAAAGAAGGCCTTCAAACGCAAGCGGCAGGTCAATTTATGGCGGTGAGCGATGAAAACGCGCAAACCCGCAAAGGATTGATGGACAACGGAGTCAAATATCTTGAAATGCCTTTCGTCACTCCGGGCGAGTACGAGATGATCGTCACACACTTTGCCGGAAACAAATTTACTGCTCTCGATTACAGTAACGGAACCTTCTCGAAAACAAACGTAACGTTGTGGGACAACTCTTACCAATATTACTCGATTACGTTGACGGATGACATTCTGCACGGAGATATAAATTACGGTCAGGATTTGCACCTCAATGCGTCTCCCGCAACCGGTCTGACCTGGCAATTTGTTGACGCAGACGGCAACCCTGTCGAAAAGAAAGAAGGCGACACCGACACCTATTACAGCACACCTGCGGCAGGAACGTATTATATCGTCATCTATTCCGCAACCAAGCAAACGGGAGTGACGGTCAGCGCAATTCTTTGCTGACGGAACGAAACGATTTGCAAACAGAATTGATAAAAACGACAAAACTTAATAATCTGCGCAAACGCCCGAATAGGCGTTTGCGTATACTTTTTTGCGGGAGGATAGAAATATGAAAATTCGCACTCGATGGATATTTACAATTATTCTGTGTTTGCTTATAGCTATTCCGTTAGTTGCGTGCGACGGTTCGCCTGCCGCGCCGAACGGCACGCTTGAAAGCAAAAACGGCGTTACCGTTGAAGGAACGTTTGCGGACGGCGCGGCTTTACAGGTATCCGTTCTGTCTGGGGGCGTATAAAGAACTGTTGCAAGGCTACGGCGACAATTATTGCCCGTATTGGTTGCGCGACGGAATCGTAAAAGGAGACGACGGCAACCACTCTCGGCGGTTCGCCCTTGCGCAGAATTGTTCTCGTTGCGCAGGACACCACCATTCCCGTCACCGTAACGGGCGTTCAAGTGGATTTTGCATCGGGCGAAACCACAGTTGTCAGAGACAGCACCTACACGTTCAAAGCAACCGTTTCGGGCACCGGCGCGTTTGACAACACGGTCACATGGAGCGTCATAGGCGGCTCGGCAGGCACGAGCATTTCAAGCGACGGCGTTCTCACCGTTGCCGCAAACGAAACCGCTTCCACTCTCACCATAAAAGCAGTTGCCAACGGAGATCCCGAAAAGGTTGCAACCAAGACATTGGAGATCTATTCCAAAGTGACGATCAAGCAAGGCACAAATACCGAAGACCTTTACAAAAAGGCAGGGGAGACCGTCAGCCTTACGGCAATCGACGCACCCGCAGGTTATCACTTCACAGGCTGGGCAAAAACGGGCGAAGGCGACTTTGCAAACAACGCCGCAACTTCAACCGACTTTACCGTGTCCACGACAAACGTGACGATACAATCAAACTACGAGTTACATTCTGCAAACGGAGAAGCATGGCAATCGGACGGCACAAGACATTGGCACGAATGCTCTTGCGGCACTAAAGTTGACGTCGCTCCCCACACGCCCGACCGCTCCGAAGCCACCGAAACCGAAGCCGTCAAATGCACCGTCTGCGGATATATCATCACACCCGCTCTCGGACACGACACGCACGCCCCGGATGCAGAATGGCACTTTGACGCAACCAAACATTGGCACAACTGCACGGGTTGCAGTCAAAAACTCGATGAAGGGGCGCACGCGTTCGGGGATTGGACGATCACCGTTAAACCCGAGGTGGGAGTTGCCGGCGAAAAGGAGCGCGAATGCTCCGTCTGCGGATTCAAGGAAAACGCGCCCGTAGAGGCTCTTGGCGACGAACAACCCGGCGGCGAGCAACCCGAAAAGACGGGACTTTCGGGCGGCGCGATTGCGGGTATCGCGGTTGGCTCTGTTGCAGTAGCGGGTGTCGGAGGTTTTTCGGTGTTCTGGTTCGTAATCAAGAAAAAGAAGTTCGCCGACCTCATTGCCATCTTCAAAAAGAAGTAAAACGGGAGAAAAAATGAGCGCAATCAAGAAACTGATTATCAGTCTTATCGTAATTATCGGAATTTTAGCCGTGGCGCTGATCAGCGTGTATATCGTCGCGCGGGTGAATTTAGGCGTAGACTTGTTCCGCACCGTAGGACAGTTGAAAACATTAAGTCAACCTGTAAACGAGCAGGAATCTTTCCCTGCGGCGTATCGAAGCGAAGATCTTGCCGATCTGAAATCGCAGACGGACAGTCAGTTGGGCGACGTCGTGCTTTACGAGGAAGGCAAAGGCTACGAGGGGTACACCGTCGATTTTACGGCGCTTGCATTGTCGGGCGCTACGGCAAAGCCCGTTTTCCTCTCCGAACGGCAGGCGGGTGCTCTTGCCGAAATCGTATTTCATCAGCAGACGGGCGGAGTGCTGACGATAGCGGATAAAGAAATTTCCGTATGCGTTTTGCAAATTGCCTTTACCGAAATCGACGCAGAAACGGGCAACGCCGACCTGAACGTGACGGTGAAACTGGATCTTACTCCGTTCAAAAACGATATGGAAGGTTTTCCTTTCAATCTGCTTAAAGGTATCGTCCCGGATGCGTTGTATGTGACTTCCGTCGTTCGCATTGAAAAAGGAGAAGGGATTTCCTACACTGTCGTTCCTAAGTATCTTACGCTCAACAACCTTTCGGGTGACGATACCTCGGATTTCTTCCATATGCTGGACGTCGTCTTAAAAATTGGCAGCGCGGAAGAACTGAACGCGAAAATCGGAACAACCGCCGCAAACGCCCTCATCGGTACGGAGCAAAATCCCGGTTTTGTCTATGCGCTGAAAGCAACGGGCGGGGCGGGCAGTTTCGCATTCGTTTCGTTTGAAAACGATGGCAAGCAGATAAACGCACTGGCGTTTTAACAAATAAGAGCCGGCTCTTTTCTATAAAAACGAGGAAGGAGGAAAACGAATTGGCAAACGAAAGGTAATAAAATTAAATTATTTATTTTGTGGGATATTCTGTACAGATATAATATGAGAATAAGCCCGGGTAATACTCCTGGTTTTTCTTGCGCTTTTTATAAAAACATAGCATAATGGCAATATCTTTGGTGTAGCTTTTTCGTATGTTAAAGACAAAAAAGGAACAGCAAAGGCTGTTCTTTTTTTATTCCGAAGCGGGGATTTATTGCGATTTTGAAAAATCGCAACACGGCGTCGCCGTGTGAACCCCTTCGGCTGCACGCGATTGACCTACGGTAACAATCGCTGTAAGGCAAACCCCGCATCTCCACCAAACGAGAAACAAGTTGAACCTCCTGTTCAACTTGTTTTTCTATGTCGTCAATGCGGGGATTTTGCACGGCAAAATCAGTTCCGTTGCTTTGCAAGGCAGGATGGGGGGGGGGAGAGAAGTCGTGTTTTTTAGGGCGGTTTTTTGTTGTAGAACGTGAATAATTGCATAAATATGCGAGAAAAGAATTAATTTGCAATGAAAAACGATTATTTATGCAATATTTCTTGCGTTTTTATGAATATAGTGATATAGTAAACTCATTAAATTTTTTCGGATAAAATTATGAAAGGAAAAAAGAAAAACGAAACGTTTTCGGAAGATTCGACAGGCGTGAATTCCGCCGAGGAAACTGCCGAAAAGGTTGCGGAAACAATTGAAGAAAACACCCCTGTCGGGGACGAGTTTGCGATACTCGACGGCAAAGACGCGATTGCGATTCAGCAAAAGAAGCCGAAAATCCTTGCGATAAGCAAAGCGTCGGTGATTATATCCGTCGTGGTTGTCGTGCTGCTTATTATTGCGTCGATTGTGCTTGCCTACACGTTGCCGCTCGGTCAGTACGAAAGAAGCACGGACGCAGATGGCAACGTTTATATCAGCGGCGATTATCACGAAGACCCGTCGCTTGGGCGGCTTCCCTGGTGGAAAGTACTGCTTTCGCCGTTTCTGGTGCTTGGCGGCAGCGGCACGCTGACGCTTGTCGCGATATTGTTCATGCTTGTCGTAATCGGCGCGGTATTCAACGCGTTGGACAAAACCGACGTGCTTGTTTACATGGTGGAATCCATACGTCATAATTACGGTCATAAGCGATATCTTTTGTTGTTTTTGTTGCCTCTGGCGTTTATGTTTCTCGGCACGACGTCGGGCATGAGCGAGGAAGTGATACTCATCGTGCCGGTTGCGGTGATTTTAAGCTATGGTCTCGGTTGGGACGCGCTGATAGGGCTTGGGTTTTCGGTGCTTGCGGCGGGGCTCGGTTTTATGGCGGGCGTGGTAAACCCGTTCAACGTCGGTATCGCTCAGTCGATTGTCGGCGTGCCCATGTTCAGCGGAATCGGTATAAGGATTCTGACGTTTGTGCTGTGTTACGTCATACTTATGGCGTTTATGTTCCCGTATGCGAAAATGCTTGACAAAAAACCGCAGCGTTCGCCCGTGTATAAGGAAGATCTGAAAAGGAAAGAAAATTTCGATTTTGAAAATCGTCCGTTCGTATACGACGCAGGAAAATCAAAGGCTCTCAAATTCTTTGCGGGCTGTATGATTGCAATCGTGTTTTTTGCGGTGCTTTCGATATTTTTACAGGGGGCGTATATACCCGCGCTCGGCAGTTTCAAACTTGCGGATTATATATTGTATATCACCGTCGTGATTTACATAATCGGCGGCGTGGTGGCGTGCGTTTACAGCGGACTTAAAGGCAAAGCCCTTGCAAAAGAAATGCTGAAAGGTGCGCTGACGTTGCTGCCCGTAACGGGAATGGTGCTTATTGCCAGCAGCGTACGCTATATTATCGAGGCGGGACACGTCATGGATACCATATTGTATCACACGATAAACGCGGCAAAAGGGCAAAACCCCGCGGTGCTTATTCTGATAATATACCTTGTCGTTCTGATTTTCGAGCTGTTCATTACGTCGGGGAGCGCAAAGGCGTTTCTGCTTATGCCGATGATCGGCGCGATATGTTCGCAACTTGGCATCAACCCGCAGGTTGCGGTGCTGGCGTTCACTTTCGGCGACGGTATCGTCAACGTATTCATGCCTACCAACGCGACGCTTTTACTGACGCTCGGACTCACGACGGTAACTTATCCGAAATGGTTCAGGTGGGCGGGTCCGATACTTCTCACGGTGTTCGGCATGACAATCGGAATATTGATGCTTGCACAATTCGTCATATTCGCATAAAAACAAACAAGAATACTTTTTGACAAGATTCCGCCCGAAAAGGCGGTTTTTTGTTGCGGGAAATCCTAATTATAATTAAATATATTGTTTTGTTATCTTTACGCTCGCAAACGCCGCGTGCAATATGGTATAATCTCAAAGTATGTTTAAGTTGCTTCGTCTGTTAAAGCCCGACGCGGGCAGAATAGTGCTTGTCGTATTTCTGACGCTGATAACCTCGGCGGCAAGTCTTGCGTTGCCGTATCTTATGAGTTATATCGTGGAATACGGTATCGGCGGGCAGAATATGACGGTTACGCTTGCGTGTTCCGGGATAATGCTCGGCGTGTCGATAATGGGGCTTGTCGTGGGCATTTTGTCCTACAAAATCTCGGCGGGCGTCGTCAGCAGATATTCAAAGACCTTGCGCGAAGTAATTTTCAAAAAGGTAAACACGCTCAATCCCGACCAACTCAATCACTGGGGCACGGGCGCGCTCATCACGAGAAGCACAAACGATATCTGGCTTCTGGAAGAGTGCGCGAGTATGCTTATGCAGGGCGTCATCAGTATTCCCATTCTGGTGCTTGGCGGAAGCGCGCTGGCGTTTCTTGCCGATCCGTGGCTTGCGCTTATCATGTTCACGTTCGTGCCGGTCGTCGTGACGGTGCTGTATTTCGTCGTGCGTCGCATTATGCCTCTTTGGGAAAAGAGCGACGAATATATCGACAAGCAGAACAGCATTATCCGCGAAAGGTTGACGGGTATCCGCGTTATCCGCGCGTTCAACAGGGAAGATCGCGAGTGCGACCGCGCCAACGAAGCCACGCTCGTCATGGCGAAAAACATCATAAAAGCCAACGTCAATATGGGGCTTCTTACGCCGGTTATCATGCTGGGACTTAACCTTGTCACGATTCTTATCCTGTACGTCGGCGCAAAGCTTATGCAGGGCGGAAAGTCGGCGGTTACGGGGGCGGATATTATCGCGATCGTGCAGTACGTCGCGCTTGTCATGAACGGCATTATGATGTTTGCGATGATGCTTGCGTTTTTGCCGAAAGTCGCCGTAAACAGCAGACGTATCAACGAGATTCTGGAAACGGAAGTTCAAAAAGAACCCGACGACGAAAACCTGCCCGCTTTTTCGGGCGCACTTAAATTTTCGCACGTCGATTTCAGATACGAAGGGGCGTCGGAGAACGTGTTGAGCGACGTGTCTTTCGATATCGCGCCCGGCGAAAAGGTTGCGTTCATCGGCGGTACGGGCAGCGGAAAAAGCAGCATCGTCAAACTTATTATGAAGTTTTTTAACCCGACTTCGGGCGAAATATCCTACGACGGAAAATCCGTGTCGGAAATCAGCGGAAAACGCGTCAGAAACAACGTTACGTGCGTGCTTCAAAACGCCACGATATTTTCGGGCACGATCGGCAGCAACGTCAGAATGTCGGCAGCTGACGCTTCCGACGAGCAGGTGTACGACGCGCTGAAAGTCGCGGAACTGAAAGGATTTGTCGAAAACCTCGAAACGGGGCTCGACTACGAAATACTAAGCGGCGGCAGTAATCTTTCGGGCGGACAAAAACAACGTCTGTCGATTGCGCGCGCAATGCTTAAAAATGGTTCTATTTATCTTTTCGACGACAGTTTTTCCGCGCTTGACTTCCTGACCGAAGCGCACGTCAAGGAAAACCTCGATAAAACCCTTTCGGGAAAAACGAGAATTGTAATGACGCAACGCGCGTCGACGGCGGCGTCGGCGGACAAAATATTCGTTCTGGACGAAGGGCGCATCGTCGGGCGCGGAACGCACAAAGACCTGCTTTCGTCGTGCAGACAATATCGTGAAATTTACGAGTCGCAGACGGGACAAAAGGTCGAAGGAGGCGCAGTATGAAACGGTTTCGAAGCGGCGACAAAATGACGAAAAACGAAACGAAAAGCATAATTCTGCGCCTTGTTCGAGAAATCGGCAGAATCAAATGGGGCATGGTGTTGGTGTGCGTATTAAGCGCGCTTACGATGGCGGCAAACATCGCCGCGCCCAAGTTCTTGTCGGATGCTCTGGACGTCCTGAACGCATATAACGGGACGGGCGATCTTGTCGGACAAATCAAAAACACGCTCATACTTCTTATCGTCATATATACGGCGTATTCGGTGCTAAGTTACGTCGAAATGCTGTCGTCGAACAAGATTGTCAGCATGCACTTTACGGCGGGACTTCGCATGGATATGTCCACGAAAATCAAGTACCTGCCCGTGTCTTACGTCGACAGGACGGAAGCGGGGCAACTTCTTGACAGAATGACGGGCGACGTGTCGCAAATGGGCAACAGTATACATAGTATTGTCGAAACGCTTTTAATGGGCATTTTGCAACTTCTGACGATTATCGTTATGATTTTCACGATAAACTGGGTGTTTGCGCTGATTGTTATCGCGTTTGTGCCTGCTTCGGTTGTCGTGTCGTACGTCATCGCAAAGAAGAGCGAACCTTATTTCGATAAGATGTTCAAATCGTCCGGCGAGATTTATCAGGTTGTCGAGGAAACGTATTCAGGGTATCAGACGATAAAAAGCTACAACGTGGAAAACCGCCAGGAAGAAAAGCACGCGCGCGTCAACGACGAAATGTGCAAGGCGGAAGAAAGGGCGACGTTCCTATCGTCGATAATCACGCCCGTCGTGTCGCTCACGAACAATATCGCCTACGTCGCGATATGTTTAATCGGCGCGTATTTCGCAATCGAAGGTATGAAAATCGGCGGCGACGTAGTCAGCGTCGCGGACATTATCGCCGTCGTCATTTACGCAAAAATGTTTTCGTCCCCGCTTGAAAGAATCGCCGGCGCGATAAGCAGTATTCAAAGGGTTGCATCGGCGTCGAAAAGGGTGTACGAGGTGCTTGACGAACCCGAAATGGACGTAAGGGAAGGCGAGATGCCCGAAAATGTTCAGGGCGTCGTCGACTTCAACCACGTCGCGTTTTCTTATAATCCCGAAAACCCGCTTATCAAAGACATGAATATCCACGTCGAAAAAGGGCAAAAGGTGGCGATCGTCGGGCCTACGGGCGCGGGCAAAACCACAATCGTCAATCTTCTTATGCGATTTTACGATCCGAACTCCGGCGAAATAATAATCGACGGCACGGACACGGGCAAAGTCTCGCGCGAAAGCGTAAGGGGCTGTTTCTCGATGGTGCTGCAGGATACCTGGCTTTTCGGCGGCACGATTTACGACAATATCGCTTATGGCAAAGACAACGTTTCGCGCGAAGAAGTTATCGCCGCCGCCAAATCCGCGCACGCCGACGGCTTTATAAGGATGCTGCCCGAAGGCTACGACACCGTCGTCAACGAATCGCTCACAAACCTTTCGGGCGGACAAAAGCAGTTGCTGACGATCGCAAGGGCGTTTTTGTCGGACAGACCTTTGCTGATTCTGGACGAAGCGACAAGCTCGGTCGATACCCGCACGGAACTTCTGATACAGGGCGCAATGGACAAACTCATGCGTAAGAAAACTAGTTTCGTCATCGCCCACAGGCTTTCGACAATCGTCAACGCCGACGTGATTCTTGTCATCAAAAACGGCGACGTCGTGGAATCGGGCACTCACGAAGAACTGCTTAAAAAGAACGGCTTCTATGCCGAAATCTACAACGCCCAGTACAATTTCTCATAAATCAACCGGACAAGCAATTCTTACGGTGACGGAAATTTAATTCAAAAAGCAGACGAAACGGCAATTCCGAAACGGCGGGATTGCCGTTTTTCGTTGTCGGTTTTTAATGGTTTCGGGCAAAAAATGTAAACGAAAGTTGTTGTTATTTTCACAAAGTAATGTTATTATAGTAATGTATAAGGGTTAGTGTTCCCTTTTTTAGGAGGAAAATATGAAGGCGAAGAAGAAACTTATCGGCATTCTGCTTGTAATAGTGGTGGTTGTTTTGAGCCTTGGCGTGCTTACCGCATGCGGCGAAACCCCGGGCGAAACGTCGAAGAATAAAAAGGCTGTCGTCATTTGTACGGCGTTGCTTTCGGGCGGGCTGTACGACTCGAAGACGAACGAGGCAATCTGGGATCCCGTTGCCGAAGGCGTTTATTTCCAGCAGGTGTTCCCCGGCGGGGATATGATGGGACTTGTCATGGCGGTGCTTACCGACAAGACGACGTACGACTTAATCGGCGGCATTATGAAGTACAAGGACGAATCCGTCGAAAACTTATTATGGCAAATCACGCTTGACGAGCAGGGCAAAAGCAACAATCCGAATCTGCGCCCCGCAAACGTTCGTCCTACAACCGCGGACGGCACGTTCAAGTCAACGCTGTATAACGATTCCGGCGAAGTCGTCGACGGATATGGCGCATACACGGCAGGCGAAAAAATTCAATACGGCGCAATCGCCGCGTATCGTCAGCAATGCCTGGACCTGAAAGCCAGATACGAAAAGCAGGGCTGGGACGTCGTCGTTTTCAACTACGACTGGCGCATCGACAACAGGATCAATTCCGAACTTCTTGAACAATTCATTCAGACCAACGGCTGGGAAGAAGTAATTCTCACGTCGCACAGTATGGGCGGCCCCGTCGTTGCGGGATATATCGCAAGACTTCAAAACAAGTGGTTGGACGCGGAAGCGAAAAACCCCGGACAAACCGACGTCAAAAAACCGAATCAGATCATTCGCTCGTATCGCGCGTTCTCGCCTGCAACGGCGGGCTCTCTTGACGCGATTTATTATCTTGACGATCCCATCGGAGCGATTGCCGACGTTGTAAACGGAACGGTCGGCGACACTCTCGGCGGCGTTGTTCTGGGCGTCGACGCGATTTCGGAAGGCATAAAGAAACTTGCGGGACCGCTTGCACAGAACCTTACTTCCGTAATGCAACTTCTGCCGTTCCAGACCTTTGCGGATTCCGATTATTACGGCGAGAACGAAAGCCCCGTTTACGTTGACGGCGTACCCGTGAAAGATATGTACGAATGGTACTGCTCGCGTCCCTGGGCGCACACCAGCGACTGGAAACCGGGCGTCGACAACATTTACGACAAGCTTAAACCCGGCATGAAAACCCTGCCGGCATACTGGGATTCCTTCTACGTCAAAGAGAGCGTGAACGACAAAGACGCCAACGTTTACGCGCCCGAACTCGTGAACACGACTTATTGCCTGGGCGTCGGATACAACACCAAAAAGAGCGTTCAAATCGTGACGAAAGACACCGACACCGTTAAGGTCAACAAGGTTACTTACGAAATGTGGGACACCAGAAACCATAAGTACGACACGCCGCTTACCAGCATCGAGTATTATTCCTACGACCACAAAGCGATACTTTTTGGCGACGGCGACGGAACGATGCCCACCAACGCATGCCTCGGCGGACTTAACTACAATGGCGACAAGACGATAAGCAACACGAAAGGCAGCCGCGCGATTTATCCCTTGCCGGAAGCGCGCCAGACCACGACGATTTGCTACTATAACACGGACCACGGTACCGTCGGCGGATATTGGGACGTCCTGAAATGGGACTTCTATGAGATGATTGACAAGATTATCGTCGAAGACGAAATAAATCCTTTCTTTTAAGCCTTGATTATCAACGAAAGCACGCGCTTGCCGCGTGCTTTTTTGTTGCTCTTTTTCAAAAACCGCATTTTCTTACAAGTGTATAAGATTTAGATAAATATTAAGTAATAATTATATACTTGCGATAAAGACTATATTTATGTATAATAAGAAACGTAATGAAAAAGAAGGAAGCAAAAAAACTCAATAAAATCGACGCGCAGGCAGTGCATAAGAAGCGCGCCCTTATCACGGAAAAAATAAGGGAATCTTTCGTATCGACCTTGCCGATAATCATCATAGTTGCGATAATGTGTCTGTCGATACAACCTGTGCCGACGGGCTTATTGTTGTCGTTCCTTATCGGCGCGTTGCTGATAATCGTGGGAATGGGGCTGTTCACGCTTGGTGCGGACACGTCCATGACGCCGATCGGCAGCCGCATCGGCACGACTCTTACGAAGTCGAAAAACCTGCCGCTTATTTTGTTTGTGAGCTTTATTCTGGGCGTTGCGATAACGATTGCGGAGCCCGACCTTCAAGTTCTTGCGGAAACCGTGCCGCACATCGACGGCAAAGTCCTGCTGATTACGGTGGGCGTCGGCGTAGGGTTGTTCCTTGCGGTGTGCATGCTCAGGACGATTCTGGGCATAAGGCTCAAATGGCTTATCCTTGCGTTTTACATAATCGTATTCGTGCTTGCGGCGTTTGCAGACAAAAACTTTTTGTCGATTGCTTTCGACTCGGGCGGGGTAACGACGGGACCGATGACGGTGCCGTTTATCCTTGCGCTCGGCATAGGCGTCGCGAATATCCGAAGCGATAAAAAGGCGGAAGCGGACAGTTTCGGTCTTGTCGCGTTATGTTCGATAGGGCCGGTGCTTGCGGTGCTGATTTTGGGGTTCTTTTACAAGGGACAGGGCGTTGCGGACGTGAACCTTCCGTTCATCCCGGAAACGACGACCGAAATGGGGCTGGAATACCTGAAAGCGTTCCCCGCATATATGAAAGAAATGGCGATTGCACTGTCGCCGATTATCGTACTGTTTTTGATTTTCCAGGTGGCTGCTTTCAAGATGAGCAAAAAGAGTTTTTTGAAAACGCTCATCGGTATTCTTTACACATACGTGGGTTTAGTGTTGTTTTTGACGGGTGTAAACGTCGGTTTCTCGCCGCTGGGGTTATATCTCGGTCAGCAACTGTACAGCGGCTGGACGCAATATATTCTCATTCCCGTGGCAATGCTTATGGGCTGGTTCATAATTTCCGCCGAGCCCGCGGTATTCGTCCTTGAAAAGCAAATCGAAGACGTGAGTTCGGGCGCAATCCCCGGGAAAGCGATTAAGCTGAGTCTGTCGATTGCAATCGCGTTGGCGATGGGGCTTTCGATGATCCGCGTCCTTACGGGGATATCGATACTCTGGTTTATCGTGCCGGGTTATCTCGTCGCGCTTATACTGATGTTTTTCGTCCCCGACATATTCACGGCAATCGCGTTCGACTCGGGCGGGGTTGCGTCGGGACCGATGACTGCGACGTTCATGCTACAATTTTTCATCGGCGTATGTTCGGTGCGCGGCGGCAATATATTAAGCGACGCTTTCGGTGCGGTCGCACTCGTTGCGATGATGCCGCTTATTTCCATTCAGATCACCGGTCTTGTTTACAAGAAGAAGAAACAACGCGCGGAACGCGTAGCCGAAGTCGTTTACGGCGACGACGATATTATCGAACTGTGGGGGAACTGATATGTACTTTGTAATCTCGGTAATCAATCCCAACGGATTGTCGATTCTGAATAACATTTGTCAACGGCTGGAAATCCCCGTGATTCTGTCGCTTATCGGCCACGGCACCGCGTCGCAGAAGATACGCGATTTGTGGGGGATCGAGTCCACCGATAAGAGAATCCTTTTTGCGGTCGCGGACGAAAACAAAACGAACTCGCTCATCACGGAAGAACGACGCCGTCTTTACATCGACGCACCCGGCAACGGCATTGTGATTTCCGTCCCGATTAAAAGCGTCGGCGGCGGCAGCACCCTCAATTTTTTGAACGGAGGAAACAAGGATATGAAAGCACCCGATATAAATTTTGAATACGAACTCATTCTCGTGATTGCAAACGAAGGGCATACCGACGCAGTTATGGACGCCGCAAGGGCAGCCGGCGCGGGCGGCGGCACCGTTATCCACGCAAAGGGTACGGGCGGCATGGGCACCGAGAAATTCTTCAACGTGTCGATTGCAAGCGAAAAAGAAATCATTATCATCGTTGCGAAAAAGGAAAAGAAAGCGGACATTATGCGCTCCATCGTAACGACGGCGGGCGCGGGCACCGATGCAGGCGCGATAGTTTTCTCTCTTCCCGTTTCCGACGTCGAAGGGTTCAGACGGGACGACGATAACGCCGAAATTCCAAAAGCCGAACAAAAAACAGAACAAGCAGAATAAGTTAAGGCCCTCCTATTTTGCGGGAGGGCTTGATTATTTTCTTATTCGGTGGTAAAATATAGACATAATTTACGGTAGGTGGGATATGTTGGATTTCGAAAAACACAAACAGGCAGGGGAAAATTATTTATCTTTCGACGTTGAAAAGAACTTATGCTTCCCGATGCATTGCAACGAAACGTACGAGTTTTTATACTGCAACGACGGGCTTGCAAACGTTACCGTGTTGGACAGAATTTATCGTCTTCGCGCGGGGAAGTGTATGGTAATTCCGCCAAAGTTCGCGCACGCTTACGAAACGCCCGATTACAGCAACGTTTTCATCTGCAAGTTTTCAAAGGATTGGGTTTCCGACTTTTACGAAAAGCACGACGGCTACATCGCGACTTTTCCCGTTTTCTCGATAGATTTTGCGGAATCGCTGACAAGGAAAATGCCCCTTGTTACCAACACGTTCAAGCAAAAAGCCGTTTTGTATCATATTCTTGCGGAGTTCGAGACGCACACGGCGTTTATCCCCGTCGACAAAAAGAAGGTGGACGTTTTGAACGCAATCGCGAAATACGTTTCGCACAACTTCACGGAAGACATAAGCCTGAAAGACCTGTCCGACAAAATGGGATATTCTTACAATTATCTTTCGGCTGTTTTCAACGAATATTTCGGCGCGAATTTTTCCGACGTCGTGAATATTTACCGCATAAATTACGCAACAGATCTGTTGTATTCGACCACGCTTTCCGTCGCGGAAATCTCAAAAAAGGCGGGTTACGACAGCGTGCGTAGTTTCAACCGCAACTTCCAGAAATACAAAGGAAAGTCGCCGCGCGACGCCCGCGAGTTCGTGAAAGAAGGCATTATCGTTGATGTCTGACGGTTTTTTGCGGTTTTTACTGTATATTTTTGGTTGTTTGTATAGTAAAAAAAATAAAGACGTCGTTTGTTTGAAAAGAGCGTCGTTTTTATGATATGATTATCATATAAATATAAAAAATAAGAGGAGAACATTATGGCAAATTTTTCAAAATTGATTGAAAAAAAGGCAGACGCCGCGCAATATATGGTTGACGAAATCACCCATATCTGCAAGGATATGCCCAAACGTACTCCCGGCGAAGAAGGCGAAAGAATCGCTTGCGAGTATATGGCTGACGTCCTTAAAAAAGACTGCGGATGCGAACGCTCCGACGTTGAATCGTTTAAGGAAAATCCCGGCAGCTTTTTCGGCTGGATTTATATCACGATCACCTGTGTTCTTGCGGGGCTTATCGCATACTTTTTCCTGCCGATTTTAGGCTTTGCGCTTATCGTTTTCGGTTTCTACGTAATGATAATGCAATTCGGTCTTTACAAAAAGACTTTCGACTTCCTGTTCCCCGAAAAGACGGGCACGAACGTTACCGCAATCAAGAAATGCACGGGCGAAGTCAAAGGTCGCGTATTTTTCAACGGTCACCCCGACGCAGCGTGGAACTGGCCCGTCAACAATAAGTTCGGCGGTAAGGTTTACGAAGCGAACATCGTTATTGTTGTCCTTGGCGCGTTGTTCCTTATGGGATGCAACCTTGCGGCGGCTATACTCACCGGTTTCAAACCCATGATTCTTAAACCCGAAAACGGAGTTCTGTTCTGGCTTGGCATCGCGAACCTTGCATTCGTACCTTTCTATTTCGGTATGTACCGCATGTGGGATCCGAACACGACGGTTGACGGCGCAAACGACAACCTTACGGCTTGCCTTATGGGCATCGCGATCCTTAAAGCGATGAAAGACGAGGGTATCGAACTTGAACACACCGAAGTCGGCGTTATCCTGTCCGGCTCCGAAGAAGCGGGACTCCGCGGAGCGAAAGCGTGGTGCGAACAACACAAAGGCGAATTCGACGACGTTCCCACCTGGATTTATTCTTTCGACACTATTCACGATCCGAAATTCCTGGGCGTAAATTACCGCGACCTTAACGCAACCGTCAAAGCCGACAAGGAAGTTTCCGACAGCTTTATGGAAGCGGCAAAAGAACTAGGCATTCCCTGCAACAAAACTCTTGTTCCTCCCTTCGGCGGAGCAACCGACAGCGCAGCGTTCGCACAGGCAGGTTTCAGGGCAACGGGTATCACCGCTCTGAACCACGTTCTGGAAGATTATTACCACACGCTTAAAGACAGTTACGACAACCTTAACAAAGATTGTCTTGCGGATTGCTATGCAATTTCTGTCCGCGCGCTTGAAAACTTTGACAAAAAGATTTCAAACAAATAAGCAAAACAAACACGATAATGAAGGATAGCGAGTTTTCGCTATCCTTTTTCGTTGAAAAAAATCGGTAAAGTCGGCGGATATTTTTTCATTTCTTGACAACAACGTATATTTAATGCAATAATAAAATTAATTTAACGCAACGTGGAAAGTATGGAAGAAATCAAAAACACCGACTGCAATCTCATAACGGGACTCACGTCCGAAGAAGTCGAAACGCGCGTCAAGAGCGGGCTCGTCAACGGATTGCAAACAATAAAAACCAAAAGCGTACTCAGAATACTTATCGACAACACCTTCACGTTTTTCAACTTCGTGTTTTTCGTGATGGCAATCATCGTCGCGGCGTTTTCGGGATTCGACGAGGACGGCATGGGCAATTACGGCTTCGTGATACTGTGCGTCTGCAATACGCTTATCGGTATCGTGCAGGAACTTCGCGCAAAGCACACGATGGATAAACTGTCGCTCATTTCCGCACCGAAAGTCAGGGTTATCCGCAATGGGGAAGAAAAGGAAATCGCCGTGAAAGACGTCGTTATGGACGACGTTACGATATTGCAGGCGGGACACCAGATTTGCGCGGATTCGGTCGTTGTCGAAGGCAGTATCGAGGTCAACGAAAGCCTTATCACCGGTGAGCCCGACGCAATCGTGAAAAACGCGGGCGACAGCCTTATGTCGGGAAGTTACGTCGTATCGGGACGCGCAAAAGCAAAAGTCGTGCACGTCGGCATGGATAACTTCGCAATGAAAATATCCGCCGGCGCGAAGTATTTCAAAAAACCCGTTTCGGTCATCAAAAATTCGTTAAATAAAATCGTAAAAACGATGTCGGTGGTCATTGTGCCGCTGGGCATCGCTCTTTTTTCAGTCAAATATTACATTCAGGGCAACGATATGAACAGTACGGTGCTGACGACAATCGGCTCGTTGGTCGGCATGATTCCGAGCGGTCTTGTCGCGCTTACGTCGGTCGTGTTCTGTCTGAGCGTAATAAGGCTTGCAAGACACCACACCCTTGCACAGGATATGTACTGCGTCGAAACGCTTGCAAGGGTTGACGTGCTGTGTCTTGATAAAACGGGCACGATTACCGAAGGCAGCATGGAAATCCACGGTATAAAAACCGTCGATTTGTCGGAAGACGAGTTCTGCCGCCACCTTAAAAACCTGTCGGACGCCGTCAAGGACGAAAACGCAACGGCGGCGGCGGTCAAAAATTACGTCGGGCAGTACGAGGCGGCGGGCGAAGTCAGTGTTGTCGTGCCGTTTTCGTCGGACAGAAAGTGGAGCGGCGCGGTTATCGACGGCAGAAGTTACGTTCTGGGCGCGCCCGAATTCGTTTTCCCTAATACCGCGGAAGAAATAAAAGCAATCACGCGCGAAAAGGCGGAAGAAGGGCTCAGGGTGCTTGTCCTTGCGTCGTCGGACGTCGAAATTATCGGCCACAGCCTTCCCGACGGACTGAAAGAGGAAGGGTTTATATTCATCGCCGATAAAATAAGAAAGGAAGCCCCCGATACGCTGCAATATTTCAGGGATCAGGGTGTTACCGTTAAAATCATTTCGGGCGACAACCCCGTTACCGTGCGCGCCGTCGCAAAACGCGCAGGGCTTTCCGATTGCGACAGTATCATTGATATGTCAACCCTGAAAACCGACGAGGAAGTCATCGACGCGGCGGAAAAATACACGATATTCGGCAGGGTTCTGCCCGATCAGAAATTGTTGCTTGTAAAAGCCCTGAAAGCAAACGGACACACCGTTGCAATGACGGGCGACGGCGTCAACGACGTGCTTGCATTAAAGGAATCCGACTGTTCGATCGCGATGGCTTCGGGTTCGGATGCCGCGAAGAACGTGAGCAGTCTGGTGCTTCTTGACAGCAATTTCGCGTCGATGCCGAAAGTCGTTGCGGAAGGCAGACGTTCCATAAACAACCTTGAAAGGTCGGCGTCGTTGTTCCTTGTGAAGACGGGATACAACTTGCTTATCGCGCTGTTGTTCCTTATCGTGCCATCGATTCTGCCGTTCGAGCCAAGGCATCTGACGCTGCTTGGCGGGGTAACGATCGGGATTCCGTCGGGAATACTCGCGCTCGAACCCAATAAAAACAGGGTGGAAGGCAGGTTTTTGCCAAAAGTCATTATGAACGCGGTGCCCGGCATAGTAACCGTAATGGCAGGTATTATCGCAATCGTAATCACAACGCAGACGATACTCACGGGGCTTTCTCCGGACGAACAGCACGCGCTGTATTTCCTTGCGACCGTGTTTGCGGGATACCTGTTCGTGTTCAAATCGTGCTGGCCGTTCAACCTGTTGCATGCGGTGCTTTTCGTGGGCGTAATCACGCTTCTGGTGCTGTGTTACTTCGTACAGCTGTCGTTTATCGACATACAGTCGTTCTTCGGTCTGTACCGCGGAATAACGCCCGCAATGTGGAAAGTGCTTGCGGTGGTATGGTCGATACTTGTCGTCGTATTTGCGGCGATGTGGGCGCTTGATAAAAAGTATAACGTGCGCTTCCAGACGACCGTCGGCGACATCGAAGACAAAATCGATTTAAGACACGAAGAAGTCCTCAAAAAAAGAGAAGCGAAAAAGGCAGAAAGAAAAGCCAAAAAATCCCTTTAAAAAAAGACAAAACAAAACCCGCAATCTGCGGGTTTTTTAAATGCGTTTTTCAGAAGAACGAGTGCAAAACAAGCATCACTATGCCAAGAATTAAAAGCACCACGCCGACGGTAATATTAAGCGTTTTGGGCTTTACCTTGTTTGCGATAAGTGCGGCAAGTTGCGCCGTAACGAGCGTGCTAAATATGCAGGTTATCATTGCCGTAGTGTCGGGCAAACCGCCGATTCCGAAATGCGATACCGCCCCGACAAGCGCGGTAAACGTCATGATAAACACGCTTGTGCCGACCGCTTTTTTAAGAGGAAATCCCATAAACGACGTGAGCACAAGGAGCATCATCATGCCGCCGCCCGCACCGACGAATCCGCAAATCATGCCAATCATTGCCGACAGCGCGAACGTTTGCACCGCGTCGCACCATTTGTTTTTGTACAAGCGGTCCTTCAATGGGTCTCTGCCGTTGACGGGAACGAGGATGAATTTAAGCCCGAGCAGTGACGTTGCGAAAATGGAAAAGTTGCCCATAAGGTGATTGTCGATTTTTGACGCAAGAAAACTCCCGAGAACCGTAAAACACAAAACGACGACAAGCATTTTCGAGCCTTTTTTCATGTCAATGTTTTTATCGACGGCGTAAGCGGTTGCGGACACGGCGGACGCCAGAACGTCGGAAATCAGCGCGATACCGATGGCGTCGTACGACGGGAAGTCCAGAAATGCGACAAGCATCGGTGCGATAAACGCGGCGGCGGACAATCCCGCAAATCCCGTGCCTATGCCTGCGCCAATGCCTGCGAAAATATATACGATAATTTTAATATATTCTTCCATACAAACGTAATAAATTATATCACTGCGCGCTTTTATGTCAACCGTTCGTCGTTGACTTTCCGATATTAAAGTGGTATCATATACTTTATGAAAATAATGTTCGTGTGCCTTGGAAACATCTGCCGCAGCGCAATGGCGGAATTTATGATGAAAGACGCCTTAAAAAAGCGGGGAATATCGGACAAATACGTTATCGACTCCGCCGCGACGTGCGGGCTCGAGGCGGGCAACCCCGTTTATCCCGACGCGCTGAAAAAACTGAAAGAGCACGATGTTCCGACGTACCCGCATTATTCGAAGCAGGTCAGAAAAACCGATTACGACAAATACGATTTGTTTTTGGGAATGGACAATAAAAACGTCGCATATCTCAAAAATCTTTTCGCGCCCGACGAAAAAAAGAAGGTAAGGAAGTTTCTGGAATATGCAGGGCAATCCCGCGACGTCGCGGATCCGTATTACACCGGCAATTTTGACGATACTTATGACGATTTGAAAATCGGTATCGAATTTTTGATAAATAATATTGAAAACAGGAAGTGAATTTATGAGTGAATGTACGCACGATTGCAGCTCCTGCGAAAGCCACGGAAGTTGCAACGAAAAAACCGACTTCACCGTCCCCGTAAACGCATTGTCGAAGGTCAAACACGTTATCGGCATCGTGTCGGGAAAAGGCGGCGTGGGCAAATCTCTCGTAACGGGGCTTATGGCGTCGATTACGGCAAAACAAGGGTTTAAGACGGCGATTCTGGACGCTGATATTACCGGTCCGTCGATTCCGCGCATGTTTAACGTGAACGGTCCCATCGACAGCGACGGCAGTTTCTTTTATCCCGTGAAATCGAAAGGCGGCATTGAAATTATGTCGGCAAACCTTTTGCTGGAACACAGTAACGATCCCGTCGTATGGCGCGGTCCCGTCATCGCGGGTATGGTGAAACAGTTCTGGACGGATTGCGTCTGGGGCGACGTGGACTTTATGTACGTCGATATGCCTCCCGGAACGGGCGACGTGCCTCTTACGGTTTTCCAAAGCCTGAACGTCGACGGTATCATCGTCGTGACAAGCCCGCAGGAACTCGTATCGATGATTGTCGGCAAAGCCGTGAAGATGGCAAATATGATGAATATCCCCGTGCTGGGCGTCGTTGAGAATATGAGTTACGTCAAATGCCCGGACTGCGGCAAAGAGTTTTCGATTTTCGGCGACAGCAAGGTCGACGAAGTCGCAACCGAATTCGACCTGAAAGTTCTCGGACGGATTCCGTTTGACAAAAACATCGCAAAAGCCTGTGACGAAGGCAACGTCGAGTCGCTTGACGCGGACTTCCTTGACAGCGCGAAAGAGGCGATAAAACGCCTTGCAAAATAAACGAAGAAAAAAGAAGCGCCCCGAAAAATCGGGGCGTTTCTTAAATATATAAGGGGGAGGAAATTATCTTGCGTTTAAGCGGTCGAATTCTTTCACGTTTTCCACGATAAGGTCAAAGAATTTTTCAACGATTTTTTTGTCGTCGTCGTTGCCGCGGATTGCAATCGTCATCGTTACAACGTCGTTCAAAGTTGTGAGCGCAAGCTGCATAAATGGTTTGTACTTGACCGCGCCCGTCATAAATCCGTCAACGGGTTTCGCATTGCCGAAAGTCAGTTTGTCGACGGGAAGAAGGCCGATGTTGCTCATACCGATAAGCGGGTTGTCGTACCCGATTTTGATTGCGAATTCCGAAATCGAAAAGGGTAGTATGGTATAGGCGAGTTTCAGAAGAGGCAGGCTGTAAAGCCCCATGTATTTGTCGCGCTTGCTTTTCTTTGTGGAACGCATGACGTTGATAAGCGTATCGTTGATCGTTTCGCCCTTGTTATGCACCGTGCAAAGCATAAATCCCGTGTGATTCGCAAGTCCGCCGGCTTCGTCGCCGCCTTCGATATGACGGCGCAAATCGACCATGCAGGGTATTGAAAGGGTTTCGTCGTCGCGCATGCCCGAAATATCGTAAAGCGCGCGCACGTACGCCGCAAGTAGCATATCGTTGACGGTAACGCCCAGACGTTTTCCCGCGTTTTTCATATTAAGGAAAGTGTCGCGGTCGATTTTTCTGATGTTGATCATCGTGTGGTCGTCGGGACGGGGTTCGGTCAGCGGAAACACGTGTTTGTCTTTCACCGCGCTGATGTTTTTGTAAAGACCTTTCGCGACCTTTTTGTCGGCTGCGTCGAGTTTTGTATAAACCTGTTCCGCGCTTCTCGTACCTTGTTTAAGGTCGGTGGGGTTTTCGCCGCTTAAAAACGCGTTGTAGTTTTTTGCAAGCTTTTTCAAAAAGTATTTGAAGTCGCCGCCGTCAAAGCACATATGGTTGACGATCATCGCAAACGTCGATTTTCCGTCCTTGTTCAGGACAATCACCTTAAACTGTACGTTGCTTGAAACGGGGATACTCTGACACAGGAAATCGTACGCTTCTTTTTCGGGATCGTCGCTGTCTTTTATTGTCAGGATATCGTCGATGGTGTAAGGCTCCACCTTCCAGTAAGGATTGACGGGATTCTCGTGAAAACTACTGTGAAGCACGGGGGCTTTTTCGCACATTATGACCAGCACGTTTTTAAGTGCGTCGGCGTCCAGCAGCCCGTCGAAAGTCAGGGTTGCGTGCACCATACGGTCGTAATAGTTTCGGAAAAGATATTGCATCTTATCCCACATTTCGGCTTTTATAGTTTTGCTCATAGTTTCAAAATCAGTGTTTTATCGTATCGTTTTTACGAGATAAAGATGTTATTTGTTTTCGTCGTTCCACATTGTGTAGTACGCTTCGTCAATGCGCGCTTTCTTTTCGGCTGCCGCCTTATCCTTTTTCTTTGAATAACTCACAAGAGATGCGATAAGGATAACGACGTCGAGAAGGGCTGCGCCGACGGGAAGAAGCCACGACGGATGCCACGGGATAACGTGCGCCACGCCAAGCATTACGTACACCATAACGGCGGTTACTTCAACGGTTGCAAGCAGGTCGAAAAGCCTTGATTTACTGTTGTAAGAATACGCCTCGGCGGTGTCGGTGATAAGCATTGCGACCACCATTACAAGGAAGGTCATCCAGCTGTACTTGAAGTGCACGAGTATTTGCAGAATAAGGAAAATAAACGTGAACGTAAGCGCGATGATGACGTGCGACAGACCGCGGATTGCAAGGTGTCTTTTCTTTTTCGCAAGGACGATAATACCGAAAATCGCGCCTGCGATAACGCCCATAAACGCGCCGCCCACAAGAATGAGCCAGGTTTTGTCCCATGCGCGGGTTGCGAAGCTGACCGAAAGATATACGATCACGACAAACAGCGCGATTGCGATGCCGGTGAGCACTCTTGCGCCGATGCGGGGCACAGCGCGCTTTACGTTGTCCAGACGGTTTTCAAAATCGACGAGCGTGTCTTTGAAGTTTCCGAGACTGTCGATGCACAGGTCGTAGATGGCGTTTTCGTCCGTCATACCTTTTATCTTGTATTCCTGCGCGCGGTCGAGAAGGTTTTGCAAAACTTCTTCGCGGTATTCCATTGCCTCTTTTGTGGGAGAGATGGCGCGGAATTGTTGTTCGAGATACTTTTTGAAGCGGTCGATTAACATATTATTTTGTTCCTCCGTTGATTAAGTCTTTCATTATTTTTATGGTGTCAAACCAGTTGGTTTTGTTGAAGTTGTAAAAGGCGCGGCCCTTTTCTGTGATGCGGTAATATCTGCGTCTTGCGCCGGCGTCGCTTTCGCCCCAGTAACTTTCGATAAACCCGTCGTGTTCCATACGGCGGAAGGCGGTGTAAAGGGTGGCGTCTTTAAGGACAAGTTCGCCGTGACTAAGGTCTTCGATCGCTTTGCTTATTTCATAGCCGTAACTGTCGTTTTTGATAAGTTGCGCGAGAATTATCGTTTCGGTGTGACCGCGCAGCATATCGGCGCTTATTGCCATTTTATTTCGCCTCCTTATGTATATCGCCTGACGATATATATCATAGCACAAAAAACGACGATGTCAATAGTTTTTGATAGAAAAATGAAAAAAATCCCAAAAATATTTTTCCGCCGAAAAAACGTGTTTACAAACCCGCATTTTATATGGTAAATTATTATATAAGAATAGTTTTGGGTGGATATATTATGGACAAAAAAGAAAGAACGAAAAAACCGATGAAAAAGGGCGCAAAATGGGCGCTTGTCATTTTTATATGGGGCTTTTCGGCGTATTTTCTCGTTGCACTGTCGGGATTTATCGCGGCAACCGTTTCGGCAAAGGACGCGAAAAGCGTCTGGGCGGACTGGCAGAACGAATACGTCGCGCTTCTTGAACAGCGATACGCTGCCGACGAAAACTTTTCAAAGGTGAACGACGAGGATTTTCTTACCCGCACCGATATGGCAGAAGTCCTCGGCGCAAAGCTTAACGAGATAAGGTATATCGCGTCGCACAACAGTTACAAAACGGGGCTCACTCCCGAAACGAAGTATTTTTATCACGGCCCGCTTGCGGCGATAATGGGAAAGCAATACGATTATATCTTCGACACGATTACCGAACAGCTCAACGCAGGTATCCGAAGTATCGAACTTGACGCGAATAAGGTGAAAACCGCCGACGGGTTCAGAATCGAGTGTCTGCACAGCGATATGCTGGAAACGAACAGCACGATGATCGACTTCGACAAAGGTCTTAAAGAAATCAGAATGTGGATGGACAGAAACGAAAACGCTTTGCCGATTATCGTCCTTGTGGAGCCGAAAGGCGGCAAAAAATTCGACCTCGAAGCCTTTGATAAATTCGACGAAATGCTGTTTGAGAACTTCGGCGAAAAACTCGTTACTCCCAAAAAACTGCTTGACGCGGCGGGCGTTTCCGACTTTGACGAATTCCGCGCGAAAAACGCTTATCCAACCGTTGAAAGTCTGAAAGGGAAAATCATTTTCCTGTTGCACGAAAAGGACAGCCTGGAAACGTACATGCAGCGCGATCCCGATATGCAAAAAAGCGCGATGAATATCGCCCTTGAATACACGACCGTCCTGAAGAAAGGCAAGGATTATTCCCGTTTCTCGTTCACCGTGGTTCTGAACGATCCGACGAAACACAAGGAACGTATAGCGCAGGCGATAAACCGCGATAACTTTATGGTCAGAACAAGGCTGGACAGATACGCCGTCGTGAAAGACCACTGGTACGACAACGGAATCGAGTCCGGCGCGAATATTTTAAGCACCGATTACACCCCGCACGCCAAGGAAAGAATAATGGAATATCCGACGAAAGGGAAGTGGACGGATACCTATTACGCAATATTGTACGAGGCGGACAAAACGGTAACCTTGCGCGGCAAATAACGAAAACGAAACGGTCGGCGACGGCCGTTTTTTCGTGCGCCCGCGACGTTGTATCGTAATATTTTGAATGATATTGAAATTTTTTGTTATTTTTGGGGTTTTCCGAAAAAAATTTTGTTACAAGAACGCTTTTCCGTAAAAAATTCGGAAAAAAATCAATAATTTCGTTTACACCGCATATAACGTATGTTAAAATCGAATAGTAAGGAAAAAGGAGATAACCGTGGATAACACCGACGTAAAAATTTTGCAGTGTCTTATGAAAAACGCTCGTGCGAATTCGTCCGAAATTGCCGAGAAGGTCAAGCTGTCCACGTCCACCGTTATCGAACGCATTAAAAAACTTGAAAACTCGGGCGTTATCAAAGGCTATGCCGCGATTATCGTCCCCGAAAAACTCGGCAAAGACGTCACCGCGCTTATAAGCGTCGCAATCGACCATCCGAAGTTCAACGACGGTTTCGTCGCCGCGGTCAAGGACAACCGCCACATTGCGGAATGTCTGTATATCGCGGGGGAGTTCGATTACTTTTTGAAAGTCGTCACCGACAATACGAAAACGCTTGAAAGCGTGCTGAACGAAATCAAGAGTATCCCCGGCGTTTCAAAGACTCAGACGAGCATCGTTTTAAGCAGTCCGAAGAACGAATACAGCGTCCCCATAAAGGCGAAAAAAGAAAAGTAAAATATGCGCGAAAGCGCGAAATTATAAAATAAGGGCGAAAGCCGAAAATTAAGGAGAAATAATAATGATAGTTGGTATCCCCAAGGAAATTATGCACGACGAAGCGCGTGTTGCTGCAATCCCCGACACCGTAAAGAAAATGGTCGCCGCAGGCATGACCGTTCTTTTTGAAAAAGGCGCAGGCGAAGGCTCGCACTACCATGACAAGGATTACCTTGCCGCAGGCGCAACCATTCTTGAAGATTGCGAAGAAATTTTTGCAAAATCCGACGTTATCCTGAAAGTTAAGGAACCTCTCTTCAACGAAGAAAAGGGCAAACACGAAATCGAGATGATGCACAAAGGTCAATATATTATTACGTTCATTCACCCCGCGTCTCCCGTAAACCACCAGATGGTCAAAGATATGGCGGCGGCAGGCGTTATCGGGCTTACCCTTGACGGCGTACCTCGTATCTCCCGCGCACAATCCATGGACGCTTTGTCCTCGATGAGCACCTGTGCAGGCTATAAGGGCATGCTCATGGGCGCAAACGACATCTCCAAATTCATGCCTTTGATCGGCTCGGCAGTCGGCGTTATCCAACCCGCAAACGTTCTCGTCATCGGTACCGGCGTTGCAGGTCTTCGTGCGGTCGCAACCGCAAAAGGTCTCGGCGCGAAAGTATATTCTGCCGATATCCGTCCTTCCGCAAACGAACAGGCAATGTCGCTCGGCGCGAAAATCGTCCCGACCGGTGTTCCCGAAGAAATCGCGGTACGTCGCGTAGGCGTTGTCGAATATGCAAAACGTCTTCCCGAAGAATGGCTTGAAAAAGAGCGCGCGGCACTTGCAGACGCGGTCAAAAACGCCGACATCATCTTCTGCTCGGCACTCCTTCAAGGACAACTCGCTCCCACGCTCCTTACCGATGAAATGGTCGCTTCCATGAAGCCCGGCTCTGCAATTATCGATATTTCCATCGACCAGGGCGGCAACTGCGCGATCACCACTCCCGGTATCCGCGACATCAAACACAACGTCATTATCGAAGGTATCAAGAATATCCCCGGTCAACTTCCCACCAGTTCGACCTGGCTCTTCGCATACAACATCTACAATCTGCTTGCGTTCCTCGCAAAAGACGGCAGCATTAAACTCGATATGAACGACGAAATCGTACAAAGCATTCTCGTAACGATTGACGGTGAAATCGTACATAAAGGTGCTCGCGAGGCGATGGGACTTTAAGCATCGACATTTAGCGAATTTCTGAGTTTTTTTAAGAACCCGAGTTTTCGTGTACGCAATAGTACACTGGAAAACTCGGAACCTTAAAAGAAACGTCAGAACTTCATCTAAATCTCGCCGCTTAAACGGCGAATATGGCGAAAACCGCTTCACAGCATTAACTTTTATCAACAAAAGGCAATCCCCTGCCTGCTTTCGGGCAGGGGGTATTTTTAATAATGATACAGGCAGGAAGTTAATATGTTATCAACGTTAAACTCTGTTATTACCGGCGCGCTCGCAATGGGCAACTTCGGCCTTGAAAAAGCGATTTACTTTCAGCTGATTCTTCTTGGCGTATTCGTTGTAGCGACGCTTGTCGGTTACAAACTTATTTCAAACGTTCCGACGCTTTTGCACACCCCGCTTATGTCGGGTATGAACGCTTTGTCGGGCGTTACGGTGCTTGGCGCGTTGTCGGCAAGTGCCTCGCTTTTCAAACTCGGTACGGCGGGCATCGTGCTTTCCGCGATATTCGGTTCTCTTGCAATCGCTCTCGCAATGGTCAACGTCGTCGGCGGCTTTATGGTTACCGACCGTATGCTCGGCATGATTGCGAAAAAGAAGGCGAAAGGGCAAACCGTGATTTACGCGGCGTCGGCAGTTGCGGGCGCAGGACTCCTTGCGGTAATCTGCTGCATGGACGTCATCGCAAAAGACGCGGGCACATCGGCGCGCGATTGGGTTTACCTTGCAATGGCAATCGTATTGTCGCTTGGCGTGCTTTTGGGCATCGCGATGATGGGCAAAGTCGCTTACAGTAAAATCGGCAATCGTTTCAGCGCGATTTGCATGCTCCTTGCGATTATCCTTATTATCGTGTACGGCAACGGCACAAGCCACATTGCGGCGGTATGGACGCTCTATATCGGGCTTGCGCTCGGCGCGGTTGCGGGTATTGTCCTTGCAAAGAAAGTCAAAATGATTCAGATGCCGCAAATGGTCGCTCTTCTTAACGGTCTGGGCGGCGCGGCTTCGGCAATCGTCGGTGCGTTTGCGATGCTCGGCGTAGGCACGGGCTTTGACGCGTTCTCGACAACGACGTCGGTTCTTGCGTTTGCGGTCGGTATGATTACCCTTATCGGCAGCCTTGTCGCAGCCGGCAAACTTCACAAGATTCTTCCGCAAAAACCCGTCGTTTACAAAGGACATCAGGCGATGACCGTCGGCAGCCTTTGCCTGACGCTTGCGCTTATCGTTGTTTTTGCGGCAATCGCGGCTCTTTCGGGCAGCGGCAAAATTGCTCTCGGTATCGACCTGAAAGCGTTTTGCGGGATTATGATCGCATTGCTGTTCGTAATTTCGGGATTCTTCGGATACATTTTCGCGATTCGCGTAGGCGGCGCGGATATGCCCATTACGATTTCGCTGCTTAACAGCCTTTCTGGTGTTGCCGGCGCAATCGCAGGTCTTGCAATCAACGACTTGTTGCTCGTTGCGGTCGGCGGTATCGTCGGCGCGTCGGGACTTCTCTTGACGCAAATCATGTGCAAGGCGATGAACAGAAAACTCGGCGCAATCCTTCTCGGCGGCACGTCGTCCAACGACAATGCTCAAAAAACCGCCCCCGAAAAGGTCGAAGTCAAGGCGGAAGCGAAACCCGCCGAAGTGAAAAAGGAAGTCAAGGCGGAAGAAACACCCGTTGTCAAGACGGAAATCAACTATGCCGCAACTTTGAACAACGCGAAAGAAGTCATTATCGTTCCCGGATACGGCATGGCTATCGCGCAGGCGCAACACCTTGTAAAGCAACTTGCGGATAAACTCACGGCAAACGGAACGAAAGTAAAATACGCAATCCACCCCGTCGCGGGACGTATGCCGGGGCATATGAACGTTCTTTTGTGCGAAGCCAACGTGGAATACGAAGACTTGTTTGAAATGGACGATATCAACCCCGAGTTCAAGACGGCGGACGCAACGATTGTCATCGGCGCAAACGACGTTCTGAACCCCGCCGCAAACACTGCGGAAGGCACGCCCATTTACGGAATGCCTGTTCTGGACGTTGCGGATTGCAAAAACATCTTCATCTTCAACTATGACTTAAAACCCGGCTATGCGGGCGTAGATAACCCCATTTATACCCGCGAAAACGGCGTGCATCTGTATCTCGGCAACGCGCAGGAAACCCTGCAAAAGTTTATCGCAGATATGGATAAGCCCGTTGAAACCACGACGGAAGTCAAGGCCGAAAAGACGGAGGCAAAACCTGTCGAAGTCAAGACCGAAACCAACTACGCTGCAAGCCTTAACGGCGCAAAAGAAGTCATTATCGTTCCCGGATACGGCATGGCTATCGCGCAGGCACAGCATCTTGTAAAACAACTTGCGGATAAGCTCGCCGCGGGCGGAACGAAAGTAAAATACGCAATTCACCCTGTTGCGGGACGTATGCCCGGACACATGAACGTATTGCTTTGCGAGGCGGACGTTGACTACGAAGATTTGTACGAAATGGACGACATCAACCCCGAGTTCAAGACGGCGGACGCAACGATAGTAATCGGCGCAAACGACGTTCTGAACCCCGCCGCAAACACTGCGGAAGGCACGCCCATTTACGGAATGCCCGTACTTGACGTTGCGGATTGCAAAAACATCTTCATCTTCAACTACGACCTTAAACCCGGTTACGCCGGCGTTGACAACCCCTTGTATTCACGCGAAAAGGGCGTTCACCTGTATCTCGGAAACGCACAGGATACCCTTCAAAAGTTTATCGCCGACATGGATAAACCGTCGGAAATAACGCTTGAAAAGGCGGAAGAAGAAAAGCCCGCGACCGTTGAAGTAAAGGCGGAAGAAAAACCCGCTGAAAAGGTTGAAAACCCCGCAAAACTTTTGCGTGACGCGAAAGAAGTCATCATCGTTCCCGGATACGGAATGGCTATCGCGCAGGCGCAACACCTTGTAAAACAACTTGCGGATAAGCTCACCGCGGGCGGCACGAAAGTAAAATACGCAATTCACCCCGTTGCGGGACGTATGCCCGGACACATGAACGTATTGCTTTGCGAGGCGGACGTCGACTATGAAGATTTGTGCGAAATGGACGATATCAACCCCGAGTTCAAGACGGCGGACGCAACCGTTGTCATCGGCGCGAACGACGTTCTGAACCCTGCCGCGAACACCGCGGAAGGCACGCCGATTTACGGAATGCCCGTACTTGACGTTGCGGATTGCAAAAATATCTTTATCTTCAACTACGACCTTAAACCCGGTTACGCCGGCGTTGACAACCCCTTGTACACTCGCGACAGCGGCGTGTATCTGTATCTCGGTAACGCGCAGGAAACGCTGCAAAAGTTCATTTCCGACATCGACGCGTAACAATCATAACAACCAAAATCTGCCACCGTGTAATGCGGTGGCATTTTTTCGCATAAGTTTTCCGGCTTTGCACAAACTCCGATAAGGAGGCAAATATGAATCTTTTGAAAGAAGTAATAAAAAACTGCAACGTCGGCGTTGACGCAATCGACAACGTCTGGGAAAACGTCAAGGACACGAAACTGCGCGAAACCATCTGGAAACAAAAAGTCAAGATTATGGATTTGTCCGACAGGGCGTCCAAAGAACTCGGGGACGAGCCGTCCGCAAAAGACGGTACGTATCCCAACAAAATGGAAAGGGCAATGATGAAGGCCGCCGTAAAGATGAAATCGGGGCTTGACAAGTCCACGACGAACATTGCCGAAATGCTTATCGAAGGCAACAACATGGGCATTAACGACGTCGTTAAAATGTCGCATCTTTATCGTGAAGAAGACACGCCTTTTGCCGGCGAACTTATTAAACTTTACGACGCCAACGTCAAAGAGTTGCGCCGCTTTTTGTAAAAATTCAAAATATACAAACCGCGCCGCGACACACAAAACAACGCGATAAAACATTGTTTTGAGCAGATAAAGCAAGGATAATGGAAAATTATTATTATCTGTCGGCATCAATAAAAAGCGATTTAAGATAATTCACGCTGCATAACGCAATAAAACGCAAGCGTTTTCCGAACGCCAACCTATGGTTGGGTTCTCTGCCCCGTAAGTCACAAACAAAAAACGCACAACCGATTTGGTTGTGCGTTTTTTGTTGGTGGACGTTAACGGACTCGTTTAATAGCGGAACGGGCGAGTTTACTCGCAAAGTGGAGCGTCAGCGCGTAGCGGTTCAGGGCGACAGCCCGCGCAAATTTATTTGCGCAGAGGACGTTGACGGACAAAAAAATAACGCAATCGTTTGATTGCGTTATTTTGGTGGACGTTAACGGACTCGAACCGCTGACTTTCTCCACGTCAAGAAGACACTCTACCAGCTGAGTTAAACGTCCATAGCGAAGATTATATTACCACACAATTTTGATTTTGTAAACAGTTTTAAGGGGGAAAATTATTTATTTTCCGGACAAATTTTCAAGAAGTTCCGCCGCGTCGCCGACAAGTTCGACACAAGGGCGCTTTTTATAATAAGCGGCGGTGCGCGGTTCGGGCGTGGGGGAAGTGTCCGAAACGCCCAGAAGTTCCTTGCAGATAATGCTTCCGTTTTTTTCCTTGAAACCTGCCGCAAGTTTCTGTACAAGCGCGTAAAGTTCCGCCTTTTCCTGTTTTGCCGAAGGATCTGAGTAACCGTATTTAAGCCCCGCAACCATAAACATACCGCTGACCGCGCCGCAGACTTCGCGCATTCTTCCCATGCCGCCGCCGAACGACGACGATATGAGAGCAAGCGTTTTTTCGTCGATTTCAAGTTCGTCGGAAAACGCAAGAAGAACCGCTTGCGCACAGTTGTATCCGTTTTTGAAGTTTTGCATTGCTTGTTCGCGTTTTGTCATAATATCACCGAAAAAGAAGTTTAGTTTTGAAAATGACATGATAAATGCGGGTTTTTGCGATTATCAAATCAAATATATTATACAACTTTGCCGCCGTTTTGTCAAATGCGGGAAAAGCATTTAAGAAGAAGACGGCGCAAAAAAACTAATGCGGATAAAATTTCCTTGTAATATTACTTAAAATGTGCTATAATAGTATTCACTTTGAAATTTATTCAAACATTAAGGAGAGATTATGGCATACGAAATGTTGTTAAGCCCCATTAAAATCGGCAACATGCAGCTCAAAAACCGCGTGGTCATGGCACCGATGCTTATCGGTATGGGCGACTTCGACGGTAAACCCACGGAGCAACTTATGAACTATTACGTTGAACGCGCAAAGGGCGGCACCGCTCTTATCATCACGGAAATCACGCGCGTCAACGATTTTCACGGCGCGGCGGCGTTCGCGCAACTTTCGATGAGCAAAGATTCGCATATCGAACCTATGCGTAAATTCGCCGATCGCATACACGAGGCGGGCGGAAAACTTGCGGTGCAACTTCATCACCCCGGACGTCAGAATCTCGGGCTTTGCATCGGCACGATTCCTCTTCTTATACCGTTCCAGAATATCAAATGCGTCAAAAAGCTTATTTTCAAAGTCGTACCGAAAGTCGGGCCGAAACTTCTGGAAAAGCACTGGTGTCCGAAGGTTTATGCCCCGTCCGTTACGGAGCGCGCGAAGTTTGCCGACAGCAAGATGAGGGCTTTTTCGCATAAACAAATCGTCAACCTTGAAAAGGACTTTATCGATGCTGCCGAAAGGTTGCAAAAAGCGGGCGTCGACGCCGTTGAACTGCACGCGTCGCACGGCTATCTTATCCAGCAATTTTTAAGCCCGTACACCAACCGTCGCACCGACGAATACGGCGGAAGCCTTGAGAACCGCATGCGCTTTTTGCTGAATATTATTAAGGGCATCAAGGAGCGTTGCCCGGGTTATCCCGTTCTTGTCAGGCTCACCGTGGACGAGTGCTATTCCTATATCGGAAAGCCCGGCGTCGGATACGACCTGAAAGAAGGCGTCGAAATGGCAAAACGCCTTGAAGCGGCGGGTGTCGACGCAATCGACGTATCGTCGGCGAGTTACGACACTTTCAACTACTGGCTTGAACCCACGTCTTTCCCCGTTGGTTGGAGAAAATATATGGCGGCGGAAGTCAAGAAGAACGTCAAGATTCCCGTGCTTGCCGCAAACCTTATCCGCACTCCCGAACAGGCGGAACAGCAACTTGAAGAAGGCACGCAGGACTTAATCAGTCTTGGTCGTCCGCATATTGCCGATCCGTATTTCGTCAACAAGTGTGCGTCGGGACATCCCGAAGATATCCATCGTTGCATCTGCTGCTTATACTGCATTCAGAGCATGGAAGAACAGGCATTCCACGGCAGTCATACGTTGTGTTCGCTCAATCCGTATCTCGGCCACGAGGGCGAAATGGACAAAATCACCGAAAAGGTCGGAAACGGCAGGCTTGTCGTAATAGTCGGCGCGGGCGTAGCGGGGCTTATGTGCGCGGAAGTTTTGTTAAGGCGCGGCTTCAACGTCACGATTGTCGAAAAAGAAGCGGTTGCGGGCGGACAGCTCAACCTTGCGGACAAAGGTCCCGGCAAAGACAAAATCGCGTGGGCAACGGAAGACCTTATGACGTCGGTAACAAAACTCGGCGTGAATATTAAATTCAATACGGAAGCGACCGTCGAAATGCTGAAAGAGATGAATCCTTACGCGGTAGTTATCGCAACGGGCGGCGTGGCGATTAAGCCGAAGTCCATAAAAGGCATTGACAACAATAACGTTTGCACGTCAACCGAGATTTTGTCGGGCGCGGTCAAGCTTGAAAACAAACAGGTCGTCGTCGCCGGCAGCGGTATGACGGGGCTCGAAACGTCGGAATATCTGTGCAAAGACGGCAATCACGTTACCGTGGTCGAGGGCAAAAACCAAATCGCGCCCGGTATGTGGTTCCAGCACGTTGACGACGCAATGCAAAAACTTTCAAAGTACGACACCAGATTCGTTACCGGCAAGATGCTTGTCGAAATCAACGAAAAAGGCGTGGTCGTCGAAGATACGAAAACCAAAAACAGAAGCGAAATTCCTTGCGACAACGTCGTTATCAGTCTGGGCGTAAGAAGCGACAACAAACTTTACAAAGACGCGAAAGATATGTTTGAAAGGATTTACGTCATCGGCGACGCCGATAAGACGGGACGTATCGCAAGCGCAACGAAGGAAGCGTTTGAAACCGCTTTGAAAATCAAATAAGAAGTATGCTTGATAAGTTCAAAATCGGTCATTTCACCGACGAAACAAACGGAACGGGAGTTACCGCGATTATTTGCGAAGACGGCGCAGTCGGCGGCGTCAGCGTCCGCGGCGCAGCGCCCGCAACGCGCGAAACCGACCTGCTTTCGCCCGAAAAAACCGTCGAAAAGGTAAACGCGGTCGTGCTGTCGGGCGGCAGTGCGTTCGGGCTGGAAGCGTCATGCGGCGTTATGCAGTATCTTTCGGAACAGGGCAAAGGCTTTAAGGTCGGAAAACAAGTCGTGCCCATTGTCGTCGGTGCGTCGATTTTTGACCTTGAATACAAAAACTTTGCGTTTCCCGATAAGGCGGCGGGATACAGTGCCGCGAAAAACGCCAAAGAAAACGATTTTTCTTCCGGTAATATCGGTGCGGGGACTGGCGCGACTGTCGGCAAACTCCTCGGAATGGAATGTGCCGCAAAGGCGGGGCTCGGCGTTGCAAGCGTGACGATCAACGGAGCGGAAGTCGCGGTTATATCGGTCGTGAACGCATTGGGTGACGTCGTGGACAACGGCAAAATCATTGCGGGCATCAAATCTCCCGACGGAAGTTTCCTGGACAGCCTGAAAGTTTTCACGGCGGGCGCGGCCGGACAACACGGCGCAAACACCACGATAGGGTGCGTCCTTACGAACGCGAAAATCACGAAAGTTCAGGCAAACCGCCTGGCGGACCTTGCACACGACGGGCTTGCGCGGGCAATTTCCCCCTCGCATACGAACTTTGACGGCGACGCATATTTCGCGCTTGCCTCAAACGAAAAAAGTATCGAGTTCAATATTCTTACCGCACTTGTGCCGCAACTTACCGAAAAGTCGATACACGCGGCGGTTACGGGACAAAGTAACTTGACGCAAAAGAAAACGGATAAACTTATCTTCGGCATTTTCCAGAAAATGTGGAAGTAACGAGAAGGTACTATGGCTGAATTTGAAAAAATCTTAATCGAATTCTTTACGGGGGACGGTATGACGATTGCGCGTACCGTCGCCGTGTTTATTTTCGGGTTGCTTGCGGTGAAGCTTATACTGCTTATCGTGAACAAACTTTCGGTGCGCGCGCACATCGACAAAACCATTTCAAGTTTCGTGTTGTCGGTCGTGGGCGTTTTGCTTTATTTCGGCTTATTGCTGCTGACGGGCAAATCGGCGGGGATTTCGACGGCGAGTTTCGTCGCGCTTATTTCGGCTGCCGGGCTTGCGATATCCCTTGCGCTCAAAGACAGTTTAAGCAACCTTGCAAACGGATTTATTATTCTCGGAAGCAAGCCTTTCGTCGTGGGCGATTACGTTGCGGTAAACGGCGTTGAAGGCACGGTGAAATCAATCGGGTTTTTCAACACGAAACTTGTGACCTACGACAATCAGATAATCACTTTGCCCAACTCCTCGCTTATCGGCAGCGGCGTGGTGAATTACAGCACGAATCCGACGAGAAGGGTTGTTTGCAGACTGCGCTTTTCATACGACGAGGACGTCGAAAAGGTCAGAAAGATTATGCTTGACGTCGCTCGCGGCAGGAATGAGATTTTGTCGTCGCCCGGGCCGAGCGTGGTCGTTGAAGACTACACCGACAGCGCGATATTAATCACTCTTCGCTGCTGGGTGCCTACCGAGTATTACTGGGACGCGCTTTACATTCTGAACGAAGAAATTGTCAAGTCTTTGAAAGAAAACGGCGTTGCCGTCACGACGAATAAACTTGCTGTAAAGGTTGTCGGAGATAACAAACAATGAAAAAACGCACTTTAATTATCATATTTTTACTGTTAACGTTGCTTATTGCGTTTTCGACGTCGGGCGTTGCGTATGCGGCGGACGGCGCGGCGAACGAAACGAACACGGAAGTCAAGTTTTCTGACGACGATTTAATCAAACTTATCGCAACGTACTGCGCGTTCGGTCTGTCGATTATCGTCGGAATTCCGCTTATCAAAACCGTCAATAGAAGGAAGAAACAAGGCTACGTCAACAGCCTTGCGGAAGAAACCGAGTACGTCGCAAAACAGGTGCGCGCGCTTTACGAAAGTCGCGACAAGGAAAAGTCGAAAAGAGAAGTTTTGAAGTTTTCGATTAAGGTTACGGCGGTTGCCGACCACGCGCTGACGACTTACACCGAAAAACAAATACAAGGTTATTACGACCTGTACGAATGCTTGTCCGACATCAACGCAAAACTTCTTGCGCTTGAAAAAGTCAAGGATGACAAGGAAGAGTACGACAAGGAATTTCTTCTTATCGTCGACGTCGCCGAAAGCGTCGCGGAAAAGGCGAAACTCCTTAAACAAAATGCAGAAATCATTGAAAGGTACAACAAATGATTGATATCGAAAGGCTGAATTATCTGGCAAAAAAATCCAAAATCGAAGGGCTTACCGACGAAGAAAAAGCCGAGCAAGCCGCAATTCGCCGCGAGTATATCGACAGCGTAAAGGCGTCGTTGAAAGCGCAACTCGACAACACCTATATCGTTGACGAAAACGGCGAAAAACACAAAGTTCAACCAAAGAAAAAACGATGAGCAACGACATTAAGGACGTAACGTACGAAATCGAGGACAAATACCTTAGCCCCTACGCGTTCAAAAGTCGCGACACGGCGGGAAGGGTTACTCCTGTCGAAGAGTGCAAAATCCGCACGGAGTTTCAGCGCGACCGCGACAGAATTATTCACTGCAAAGCGTTCAGACGGCTGAAACACAAGACGCAGGTTTTCCTGTCGCCCGAAGGCGATCATTACAGAACGCGCCTTACGCACACCCTCGAAGTGTCGCAAATCGCAAGGACGGTCGGGCGCGCGATAAGGCTCAACGAAGACCTTATCGAAGCGATCGCAATGGGACACGACCTCGGGCATACCCCGTTCGGACACGCCGGAGAGCGCACCCTGAACGAGTTGACGAACGGTCGGTTTTCGCACAACGAACAAAGCGTACGCGTCTGCGAAGTGTTGGAAAAACTCAATCTCACGGCGGAAGTGCTGGACGGAATCAGGGAACACCGCATCGACGGCAATCCGAAAACGCTGGAAGGGAAAGTCGTGGGATACGCCGACCGCATCGCCTACGTCAATCACGATATCGACGACGGCATACGCGCCGGGCTTATCGCGGAAGAAAGTCTGCCCGAAGAATGTATAAGCGTTCTCGGTCGCACCCACCGCGACAGAATCAACAATCTTGTATATAATCTCGTCGAGAACAGCGCGGGCAAACCGTATATCACGCTGTCGGACGAGTTCGAGCGTGCGCTTGACGGGCTGCGCTCTTATATGTTCGCAAACCTTTATACTCAGTCGGAAGCGAAGTATGAAGAAGTGAAAGCAAAACGACTTATCGAAAGCCTTTTCGATTATTTCGTAAAAAACCCCGACGAACTTCCCGACCTTTATAAAAATCTGTTGTCGGAATACGGCGTGCAGACCGTCGTGTGCGATTATATCGCCGCAATGAGCGACCGCTACGCCGTCAAAGTTTTCTCGGACATCTATATTCCGAAAGGCTGGCAAGAAAAATCGCGCGAGTTTTAGGAATTATCGATTTTTTGACGAATAATAAATTGTAAACGTTTTGAGCGTTTGAGGTTATATGTTTCAGAAAGAAGGCTATCCTTTGGACTGGTTACAGGAATTAAAGGAAAAAAACAACATAGTCGAAGTTATCTCGCGGTACGTGCAGTTGCAGCAAAAGGGCGGCAAATTCTGGTGTTGCTGTCCGTTTCACCATGAAAAAACCGCGTCGATGTGCGTCAACGAAGACGGACAGTTTTATCATTGCTTCGGCTGCGGAGAATCGGGCGACGTCATCACCTTTATAATGAAGATGGAAGGCATGACTTTCCCGGAAGCGGTTGCCTTTCTTGCGGAGCGCGCGGGTATGCAAGTCCCCACGCCCGTCGGTTTTCAAAGTAATGCGGAATCCAGACAAAAACGCGACAGATTGTATGAAATCCTGACTCTCACCGCCAAATTTTATTACAAATCCCTTATGAGCGACGAGGGGAAAGACGCGCGGACGTACCTTGAAAAACGCGGCGTCGATAAAAACCTTATGACAAGGTTCGGGCTCGGCTTTTCGCCAAGTTACGACGGCGTCATCAATCACTTGAAAGAACAAGGTTTTTCCGAGCAGGAAATGATAGACTGCGGTGTGGCTTGGCAAAGCGAAAAATTTAAAAACGTTTTCGACGCGCTGCAAGGCAGAATGATCGTGCCGATTTTCGATATGCGTGGCAGAGTCGTTGCTTTCAGCGGACGAGCCATCACCAAAGAATATACGGGCGGGAAATACGTCAATTATCGCAATACAAAAGTCTTTGAAAAGGGCAAGGTTTTGTACGCCGGCAACTTCGTCAAGAAAGAGAAACAGAAAATCGCCGTCAATCGCGTCGTCGTGGTCGAGGGATATATGGACGTCATCTCCCTTGCAAAGTACGGTTTCAACAACGTGGTTGCGGGAATGGGGACGGCGTTCACGCCGGAACAGGCGCGCGCACTTCGCACGTTGTCAGAAAACGTCTGCGTGTGCTACGACGGCGACGCTGCTGGACAGCACGCAACCGTCAGAAACCTTGAAATCCTTAATAAGGAAGGGCTGAATCTCAAAGTCGTGTCAATCCCCGAAAACGGAATGGACCCCGACGATTACGTCAAAAAGTACGGTCACGCCGGTTTTGAAAAACTTCTGGACAACGCCGTTCCTTACGTCGAGTTCGTTCTTTCCGTCATTGAAAAAGACAACGATTTGTCAACGAATACGGGGCGCGCAAAGTACGTCAACGAGGCTCTTGCTTTCATAAAGACTTTGCCCGAAACGACAGGACGCGACGTTTACCTTGAAATTGTGCACGATAAAAGCCGTGTTGCGATGAATATATTGCGCGACGGACTTGTGAACGAAATTTCCGAAGTCGTGTTTTCGGAGCCGCAAATCCAAAAGAGCGAACTGCCGGTAAGCCTGGAAGCGGCGCGGTTCGTCCTGAACAAAATGGCGTCGGGCGAAGAATACGCAAAGCCCATGGACGTCGTATCCCGCGACGTGTTCGGCGACAACGAAGTGCATAAACTCGTGTACGACTACGTCAAGGAAAAAACGGAAGCCGGCGAAAAACCGCAGGCGCACATGCTGTATTCTTTGTCGCAGGACGAGGAAGTCGCAAACGTGTTAAATTCCGTGAAGGAATTCCACGACGAAACCAAGCTCATAAAGTATTACCGCGACAGCGTGAAACTGCTGAACTTAAACTACGTCAACTACCGCATCAAAACGCTTTCGCAAAGTTTCGACGCATGCCTCGACGCGTCCGAAAGACGTCGGATTTTCACCGACCTTTCGGTTTATCAGAACATGCTGAAATCACTTAAATAAGAAAAACGCAACTCGCTTGCGATAAATATTTTTACCGTAAAAGAACTTGCATACATAAGGAGGTCTTAATGGAAAACAGGGAAGCCTTATTAAAGGCCGAAACCGACAAACTGATTGAAGAAGGCAAAAAGAAAGGCTCTTTAACTCAGGAAGAAATAATGTCAAGGCTTGAAAAGATTGACGCAACCGCAGACGAAATGGAGGACGTCTTTAAGACAATCGAAGCCGTCGTTCAGGTTGGGGAAACCGAAGATAACTTTGACAAGATTATGGCGGAAGGCAGTCTTGACGACTCTGTCAAAATGTATCTGAAAGACATCGGCCGCGTGCCGCTTTTGTCCGCCGAACGCGAGGTCGAACTTGCAAAACGCATGGAAGAAGGCGACGAGGAAGCAAAACGCGTATTAAGTGAAGCCAACCTTCGTCTTGTCGTGTCGATTGCAAAGCGTTACGTCGGCAGAGGTATGCAGTTCCTTGACCTTATTCAGGAAGGCAACCTCGGGCTTATGAAAGCCGTCGAAAAATTCGATTACAGAAAGGGGTTCAAATTCTCAACCTACGCGACGTGGTGGATAAGACAATCAATTACCCGCGCGATCGCCGACCAGGCAAGGACGATTCGTATCCCCGTGCATATGGTCGAAACCATAAACAAGCAGGTGCGCGCGACGCGTCAGCTTTTGCAAAAACTCGGCCGTGAACCCAGCCCCGAAGAAATTGCGGAGTTTATCGGCTCCACGCCCGAGCGCGTGCGCGAAATCCAAAAAATAGCGCAGGATCCCGTGTCGCTCGAAACGCCTATCGGTGAGGAAGAAGACAGCCATCTCGGCGATTTTATCGAAGACAGCAACGCCGCAGCCCCCGCGGAAGTCGCGGAAGCGAATATGCTGCGCGAACAGCTTATAAGCGTTTTAAGCACGCTTACCCCGCGCGAAGAAAAGGTGTTAAGACTTCGTTACGGCATCGACGACAGTCATCCGAGAACGCTTGAAGAAGTCGGAAAAGAGTTCAACGTGACGCGTGAACGTATCCGCCAGATCGAAGCGAAGGCTTTAAGAAAATTGCGCCACCCGAACCGCATCAAAAAGCTGAAAGATTATACCTAAAAATGTTGACGCTTGACGAAAGATTAAGTGCCGTCGTGAAGGAGCTGGAACTTGGCGATAAGGTTGCGGACATCGGCTGCGACCACGGCAAAATCGCAAATTCCGCCGTGCAAATCACAAAAAACCCAGTTTATGCCGTCGATATCAGCGCGGAATGTCTGATGAAGGCGCGGACGCTTTCAAAGGAACTTTTGCAGGAAGACGACGTGATTTGCCTTGTCGGCGACGGGCTTAATCCCGTAAAAGACAAAGACGTCGATACCATCGTTATTGCCGGTATGGGCGCGCACGAAATCGTGAAAATTTTAAGCGACTCGGACAAGCGATACGAGAAGTATATTCTCGTCCCGCATCAGCACGCCGACGTTCTGAGAGCCTTTTTGCAGGAAAACGGCTTTTTCGTGAAAAAGGACGGCGTCGTGAAAAGCGGCAACAAGTTTTATCCCGTCATCGTCGCGGAAGGAATCGGATATACGCGCTACACGCCGTTTGAAACCTATTTCGGAAAGGACGAAACGGAAGACCTTGCGGAATTTATCGGCATGCGTAAAAAGATTCTCAAAATGCTTGCGTCCCGTGCGAAAGGCGAATCGCTTAGAAAAATCCTTGCCGAAACGAGAGAGATCGAAGCATATGAAAATCAAAGAAATAATCGCTGAAATCGAAAGAGTCGCGCCGCTTGACACGGCGTTGCCATACGATAACCCCGGGCTTATTGTCGGAAACGACGAGAAAGAATGCACGGGTGTACTTCTGACGGTCGACGCGACGTACGGCGCGCTTAAAGAAGCCGCAAGCAATGGCTGCAACCTTATTATTTCGCATCACCCGATAATCTTTACTCCGAGGAAGAGTTTTTTGACGAAAGATTATAAATGCGACGTAATTGCGTCGGCTTACGTGTCGGGCACGGCGATTTACGCCGCCCACACGAATATTGACGGTTTTCACGACAATATGGCGGTACGCACGCTGAAAGCAATCGGCGCGAAAAACGTAACGACGCTGTTCGATAACGGATTCGGCGCGCAAGGCGACGTCGATATGAAGTTTTCGGAAATTAAGGAAAAAGTCAAAAAACTTTTGTGCGACGACACGATTTTCACGGTCGGCGACGAAAACAAGAAGATTAAAAAAGTCGCGATGATAAACGGCGCGGGCGGCGACGACGAATGTTTCTCCCGTGCAAGAGAAGTCGGCGCGGACTTGTATATTTCCGGCGAGTTTAAGCATCATATCCTGCTGGAAGCAAAGGAAACGAATTACGCTTTAATGTCCGTAGGACATTATGCAAGCGAAATGTGTTTTAATGACGTTCTTAATGACATATTACAGTGTCACTTTGACACAATCAAAATTGTAAAATATTATGAAGGAAATCCCTTTAACGGCTGATTTCCGCGAGGTGTATATATGAAATTTGACAGTATGCTCGAATACCAGAAAATCGATTCGGAACTTGTGAAGATCGAAAGAGAACTCAACAACAGTACCGAAAAAGAAAAGGCAAGCGCCCTGAACGCAAAAATCAAGACCGCGGGCGACAATATGGCAAAATTCCAGAGCGAAGCGGACGAACTTAATCTGAACGCCGAAAAACTTGCGGCAAACGTCGGTAAGTACGAATCCGAAGTGAAAGAAATCGCGGACTCCATCTCCGACGTTCAGGACGAACAGGAAATCGAATATTACGAAAAGGTTCTTGCGGGGCTTTCCGAAGACGTCAACAAACTGCTGAGGGAACTGCAAAGAGTGTCCGCCCGTATCGATCAGGTGAAAGATAACAGCGACAATCTTACCCGTCAGGCGGTGCAACTCAACGAGCAATACAAAGTCGCGCTGCAAAGTTATCAAGGCTTGAAACTCAAACTGCAAAACGAAGGTCGCCCCGTGATGGAAAAACTGAAAGCGGTTGAGAAAAATATAGATCCCAAATTCATTCTGATGTACAAGCGGTGCCGGGCGGCAAGAAAACTCCCGGCATTCGTGGAATACGCCGGCGACGGAAGTTGCTACTGCGGAATGAACCTTCCCAACGACTGCATCGGAAAACTGAAAGAAGACGGCGACTTTGTTGAATGCCCGAACTGCGGCCGCATTGTAATCCTTAATAAATAAAAAGCCGACATATAACTTACAGGAGAAAGACCATGGAAAAAAAGTTGTTCAACGATATAAACGTTTATAACGTGAATGCCGAAAAGCGCAACGGCGCGGGTTTTCCGTACGACGACGAAGGCAATAAAAAAATAGTATCGCTTAACGGCAAATGGAAATTCAAGTATGCGAAAAAAATCGCGGATATCCCCGAAAACTACTATGCGGCGGACTACGACGTGTCGAATTTCGACGAAATAACCGTGCCGTCCAACTGGCAGATCGAAGGGTACGGCAGACCGCAATATCTCAATATCCGTTACCCGCACGCGCTTGAAACGAAAATCAAAAGCAAGATTCCGCACGTAAAGGAAGACGAGGCTCCGGCAGGGTTATACGTCCTTGATTTCGAGTGCCAAAAAAACGACGACGATAACGTTCTTATCAATTTCGGCGGTATCGAAAGCGCGGGCGAAGTTTACGTCAACGGCAAATTCGTCGGGTACAGCGAAGACTCGTTCGACTATCAGGAATACGACATTACCGACTTCGTAAAAGACGGCGTAAACCGCCTTGCGGTGACGGTTTATCAGTTCTCGACGGGCAGTTACCTTGAAGATCAGGACATGTGGAGAATGAGCGGTATTTTCCGCGACGTTTTCCTTGTATATCGTCCGAAGAAATTCATTTCCGATATCTTTAACTATTCGGAATTCACCAATAAAGACGGTGTTATGTTCTTTCGCGCGGAAATCTCGATGCGCGCCGAACGCGCCGATTTCAGCGGCGGCAGGCTTGTCGTGATGCTTCGCGACGCCGACAGGCAGGAAGTATTTAAGGATATTGTCGTTATTCCCGAAATCAAAAACGGCGGAAGTTACAAGGTCGATTTTTTGAAAGAAGTCCGCGACGTAACGCTTTGGGAAATGGAAAATCCTTATCTTTACGAAGTGGATTATATCCTTTACGAAGACGGCGAAGACACCGTGATGGCGGACAGAAGAAAACTTATGTTCGGTTTCAGAACGGTGGAAATCACGGGCTATAATCCCGAAACAAACCGCGGTCCGTTCATTATGCTTAACGGCAAGCCTTTGAAAATCCGCGGCGTAAACCGTCACGAATTCGATCCCGAACACGGCAGATACGTCTCGCGCGAATTCAATGAAAACGACATCATCCTTTGCCGCAAAAACAACATCACGGCAATCCGCACGAGCCACTATCCCGACAGTCGCGATTTTTACGAACTTTGCGACAAATACGGCATCATCGTAATGAGCGAATGCAACCTTGAAACGCACGGTCTTGCGTCCAGAATCCCGGGCTCTGACAAACGCTGGGAAGGGCACGTCGTTTACCGTATGCGTAACATGGTAGACTCTTACAAAAACCATCCCTCGGTCATCTTCTGGTCGCTCGGAAACGAGGCGGGCTACGGCCAAAACTTCGTAAAAATGCGTGAAGCCGCGCTTGAAATCGACAAAACGCGCCCCATTCATTACAATCCCGACACCGACTTCCGCTCGTCCGACGTTCTGAGCGATATGTACATCCGTCAGGAAAAAATGAAACGCATCGGCGAATGCAAAAAACCTTATACGCACTGCGTGGCGTTGTGGTCGCCGTCGGGCAAGGTCTTTAAGCCCAAGGATTACCGCGACAAACCTTTCGTACTTTGCGAATACGCACACGCGATGAACAACAGTCTCGGAAACTTCAACGATTACTGGAAAGAATTTTTGAGATACGACAGACTCGCAGGCGGGTTTATCTGGGACTTTGCGGATCAGAGCATCAAAAAGGTTGAAAACGACGGCACGGTCAAATGGACGCAGGGCGGCGATTTCGGCGACGTACCCAACGACGGCAACTTTGTCTTCAACGGTATCGTTCAGCCCGACAGAACCCCGCAACCCGCGCTGTTTGAAGTGAAAAAGGTATATCAACTTGTCGATTTTTCGACGAAGGGCGACAACCTTATTATTAAAAACCGCCACAGAATAACCCCGCTCGACGACAGATTCAAGCTGTCGATGAGGATTCTGAGAGAAGGCAAATTCGTGGAAAAGGTCAAGCTTGACCTGCCCGAAATCAAGCCGCTCAGCACGGGCGAAATCAATATTAAAAAATATATCAAAAACCGCGAAAACGAACTTTCGATCGTGGTGGAACTCAGTCTTGCGGAAGATACGTTCTTTGCGCCGGCGGGGCATATTGTCGCGTACGAGCAGATTTTGTTTAATCCGAAAAAGGGCAAAGCAGTCGATATGACCGTTAAACCCGTTTACGAAAACAACAAGGACGAAGTGCGCGTTTATACCGAAGAATTCGACGCCGCAATCGACAAGAAAACGGGCGGGCTCAACTTCTTCACGAAAGATAAAGCGCCGCTTCTGCACGAACCCGTAAAACCCAACTTCTGGCGCGCGATAACCGACAACGATTACTTGCCGCAAGTCCCCGCGTTCGTAAGGGCGATTATGGGCAAGTGGTATTACAAAAAAGCCACGAAACGCCTTAAAGTCGGCAGGATTAAGGTCAAGGAACAAAACGGTTCGATCAAGGTCGAAGTGCATTGGATAAGTACAAGACTGGGGCTGAAAACGACCTATAAATTCGACGGTGTGGGCAACGTTATCGTCCAGATGTCGGTGCGCGGACGCGCTTACGGATTGCCGAGATACGGCTTCGTGACCGAACTCAACGAAGGCTACGACAAGATGCGTTTTTACGGAAAAGGTCCGTTTGAAAACTATTGCGACCGTGGCGACGCGGCGATTCTCGGCGTGTACGAAGGCGAAGTCGGAGAGTTCGAACACGGCTATCTCACCCCGCAGGAATGCAGCAACCACACCGAAATGAGATGGCTTGAAGTGTGCGGCGAAGACAAGCCTACGCTGCAAATCAAATATGTCGGAAAACCCTTTGAAGCAAGCGTCAACGAGTATAGTATCGAACAGTTGGAAAATACCACACACAGGCATTTATTGCAAAAAACCGGACGTTTAACTGTCACTTTTGACGGAAAACAACGCGGCGTAGGCGGCGACGTACCTGCCGTTGCATGCACTAAACCGAGATACAAAATCTATCCCGTCGTGAAGCATTCGTTCAGCGTACAGCTCTCTTTCAAGAAGTAAAAAGTCATTGAAATCTTAATCGTCAAAAAACCCTCGCTCAGTCGGGGGTTTTAATTTTTAAGGTATTTTTTAATTGATTGTAATACTTTTGTAATGTGATAAACGACCGAAAACGTTTGTCAAAACCGAACGCGTATGGTAAAATGCAAGCGATATAATTTTGAAAAGGATTATATCGTTGCTTTACGCACATTATATAACAAATAAGAAAGGTGCAAAATGAAAATGAAATTCAAAAAGAATAAACACGAACATGAAGTCGCGGAAACGCCCGACCAGATTATGGAAGACACCGCAGCGGAAGAACTTGAAACTCTTGACGAGCGCGAACCCGAAATCCTTGACGACGTAAGCGCGTCCGACGACACGGAAATTCACAAAAGACTTGGCGATTTTTCAAACGAAAACACCGTCATCGAAGGCGCGCCCCCGATGCTTAAAATCGACCACCTTAAAAAAAGGTACGCCAACAGCGAGGTATATTCCGTAAAGGATTTGTCGCTGGAACTGAAACCCGGCGAAGTTTTCGGATTTCTGGGCAAGAACGGCGCGGGCAAATCCACGACCATAAAATGTCTGACCGGCATCCTTCCGTTTGAAGAAGGCAAAATCACGATTTGCGGATACGATATCGTGAAAGAGCCTATGCAGGCGAAAATGAGCATGGGTTACGTCCCCGACAACCACAGCGTTTACGAACGTCTGACGGGCAGGGAATACGTAAACTACGTCGCCGACCTTTACCGCGTGCCGAAAGCCGACCGCGAAGAAAGGCTCAACATGTTTCTGGACTTATTCAGACTTCGTTTTGCCGTCGACCGTCAGATCAAGTCGTACAGCCACGGCATGAAGCAGAAGATTTGTATCATCGCCGCGCTTATTTACGAGCCGAAACTCTGGGTTCTGGACGAGCCGATGATGGGTCTCGATCCGCAATCCACGGCGGAAATTTTAAGTTATATGCGTGAACACGTCCGCAAGGGCAACACGGTATTTTTCAGCAGCCACAACCTCGATATGGTTGCGAAGGTCTGCAACAGAGTCGCGATAATCAACGACGGCATTTTGCACTGCGTCATCGACTTGTCCGATCCCGCAAACCGCGAAACCCTTGAAAAACGATTCTTTGAAATCTCGTCCACCGAGGAAGAAAGGAGGGCGTGGAATGTCTGATAAAATCAATAAGGAAGCGCTTGCCGCGCATCGAAAAAAGGTGCGCGACGATTGGTTTACCATACGCGCGCTTTTGAAAATAGATATGAAATCCCGCTTCGGGTACGGCACGCGTATCGGCGCGGGCAACGTCGGGAAATGGATATTCAATTTTATTATGTCCGGCCTGATGTATGCAATAATCGTATTTTTGATTTTGCTTTTCACGCAAATGTTCGTCGCGCGTCCCGGACTTCGCGACAGTTACATCGTCATCGTGTCGATGGCGTCGATAATCCTGCAATTTTTCATTTGCACCGCAACGCTCATCAAGGCGCTTTATTACAGCGGCGACAACGAAATATTGTTGCGATTCCCCGTGAACGGCACGCAGATTTTCATTGCGAAGTCGATATTCGTATTCATCAGCAACTTTTTGATTACGATGGGGATTCTTCTGCCGTTTTACATATGTTACGGCGTTATTCTGCAAAAGGCGGGCGCACTCGGAAGGCCGCCTGAGATTTTCTATCCCGTGGCGATACTCACGACGTTTTTAAGCAGCTTCCTGCCGTTCTTCCTGGCGAACATCGTGGCAATCCCCGTGATGAAGTTAATCAACCTTATCAAAAACAAATACGGCATCGTATTGTGCGTTACGATCCTTGTGGTCGTGGGCATATTCGTCGCGTACATGCAACTGCTGAAATCGCTTGTCGGTTTTTACATTGAAAAGGATATGGCGTTGTTCAGTCCGGAAGTCATGGGCAGAATCGGGAAGTTTGCGGCAGGCGCGTTCCCGTTCAACCTTTACGCGAATATGCTTTTGGGACGTCACCCGTATATTAACCTTATTTACGTCCTGCTGCTTACGACGGGCGTCGGACTTATTGCAATGCTCATCGTCAAAAAGTGGTATTTCAGCACGATTCTGGACGGCATCGAAAATCAGCGCGCCTCGTTCACGAAACGCACCTCAGACAATCCCCTTCCGCCGTTCCTGTCGTATATGCGCCGTGATTTTTACGGGATTTTAAGAAGTTTCAATTACAGCTTCCAATATCTCGTCATGGCGGCGGCAGCACCCGTTATGGTATATTACTGCAATGCGCTTGCGGGTTCTGTCGGCAGCAACAGCGTCGGCAACAACATTCTGCCCGGCATATCGCTTATGGTCATTACGATTTTCGTAACGGTCATCGTGTCGTTCTCGTCAACGGCGATAAGCAGGGAAGGCGGATGCTTTTATCATACGAAGATTATTCCGATGCCGTACTGGAAGCAGGTGCTTGCAAAATTCCTTTTGTATTCGGGCGTAGCAACGCTTTCGATTATCCTTTGCTGCATCGCTGTAAGCGGCGCGAAGTTCGTATCGCCAGTCGACGCGGTTATGATATTCTTTATCGCGGAGTTTTCAAACATTGCGCTGACAAGTCTTTGCATGTGGTTCGATACCAAATCGCCCACGTTCAACTTCATGGGCGACGGCGAGCTTGTCTCGGCAAACAAAAACGTTGCCATCGCGCTTGCTCTCGGGCTTGTGTTTGCGGTGTTGTACGGTCTGTTTACAATGATCGGCGGGTTCCTGCCCACGTTTGCGGGGATACCCATCAAACACGGCGCAAAGTCGATTATGGGGCTTTTGCTCATCGTGTCGGGCGTTGCGGCGGCACTGGGGCTTGTGCTTCTTTTCGCAAAACTTAACAAACGCTATAATAAACTTTATCAATAACTATAATTCCAAAACGAAATTATTGTACGTTTCGTATATTCCTTGCGGCAGACGAAAGGTTCTTTGCCGCTGAAAAAAGTAGGAGACGCCGATGAAAAAAGTACTGATAGGATTATTACTGATAATTCCTATGGCAATCGTTGCGGCTGTTGTTCTTGTTACAAACGTGGTTCTGATCACGCCCGACATTACGGTTGCGAGCGTTGCAATCGTTGACCCCGATTTTTATCAGGACGTTGACAACGTTTCGCTGTATTTTGACCGCCCCGGCATGCAATATCAGCTTGCCGCGCTGGTCCTTCCCAAAAAAGCAACGAATAAAAAAGTCCATTGGAGCATTGAAAACTCGGTATCGTACGATCCCGAGTACGAAGGCGATATTGCAACCGTCGACGATAACGGCAACGTTACCATAAACTGGACGGGCACGTTCGACATTGTCGCAAAAACCGACGACGGCGGCAAAATCGACAGGTGCCGCTTTGAAATTAAAAGCGACGTCGCAAGGTCGGCTTACATAGTTTATAAAGACGTGAAACTCGGCGAAACGCCTGGCATCGACATCACGACGGACGAAATAATCCGCCTTGAAGCGTGTGCACACCCCATCGACGTTGATCTTGAATACGTCACTTGGGAGTCGAGCGACAAAAACGTTCTTTCGGTTGACGCAAACGGCGTTGTCGTGCCGCAGGGAGCGGGAACGGCAACTGTCACCATGAAACTTAAATCCAAAGATTTCGTGTCGGGAAGCGAGAAGCGCGTTGCGCCCGAAATCGTCCGCACGGTTCAGATTACGGTGCGCGGCGGAGTGTTCCCGACGGCTTTGAAATACGTTCATACCGACAGCATTTCGCTTTCGTCGATAGGCGCGGAAGGAAGCACTCTCGTTAAATCTCAAAACGCGACGCTTGAATCCGGCGCAATCGTGTTCAGCGGAAAAACGGGTTACGCCGTCCTTGAAAAGGGCGGAAAAACGATGACGTTACGCAAGGTCGAAAGCGAAAATTCGATTGTTTTTGAAAACGCCGACGTTATTGAAAACAGCACCGTTATCGTCGGGAAAGTCCCGTATAAACTCAACGCGATATTTGCCGCAAGCGGCGAAAAAGCAAGCGGCGCGCGTTATTATTCGTCAAACACCGACGTTGCGACAATCGACGAAAAAACGGGGTTAATCACTGCGATTTCAAGCGGTGAAGTCACGTTTACCGCAGAATTTGGTGAAGAAAGAATTTCAATCGATCTTCGCGTGAGAAAACCCGTCATATACTTTATGCTGGAAAAAGACGCCCCGCAAGGTATCGCGGACGAGTGCATTTACGGCAACATGTATTTTGAATATTCGGGCGAAGAAATGACAGGTCGGCTTGTGCCGGTCAGACAAATCAAAGTCGTTGCGCCCGAAGACCTTACGGGCAGTGAAAACCTGAGTCGTTTCAAATGGTCGGTAGTAAGCGACGGCGATATCGCGACGATTGACGAAAACGGTGTGATCACTTTTTCGGAATTTGAAAAAGGCGTGCGCAAAAACGTGAAAGTCACTGCCGAGGCAAAGGACAGCCCGTATGCCGGCGACAGCATCAAAAGGGAATATAACTTCACCGTGATGTACGGCGTCAACGTCGAAACCGCCGATGAACTCACGAAAGCCGTCAACGAAGAAATCGACGGAAAGAAGTACGAAGTGTTCCTGAGAAACGATATTACCATTCGCTCCATCAGATATACCGAAGCCGACACAAGTGGCATTTCGGGCGAAAAGGGCGAAGAAACCAGGACATGGTGCAACGCGCCGCTCAGACTTTCGACAAGTCTTTACGGCAACGGGCATACGATTGACTGGAAACACCGCGACTACGACGATCCGACCGCCAAGCCGAACATCATGGGCTCGAACATACTCGTGATGGATGGTCCCCAGGGAAAAGACGCGCCGCGCGTACTTTTAAGGAACGTGAAGATTAAGTCGTCCGAACTTCCGAAAAGCAACACGTTTGCAAGCAAAGATTTCGTCGGTATCGGCGTCGAAACAAAGGGCAACGTGCACGTGCAATACTGCGTCATCGAAAACGCAATGTACTGTATGCGCGTCGGCAGCTACGACAACGAGGAAGAGGCGATAAATAAAGGCGATTTTGCCGAAACGCTTATCGAAGGCACGATTATGAGCAACAGCAGCAAATTCACCTGCTTCTCCTGGTGCACTTACAAGAACCAGAGAGTCGTGATGAAAAACTGCGTATACGGTCAGGCGGCATCCCCGTCCGTCGGATTTTCCAGCGGCGACGACAACGAAGAGCATACCTGCAATCTCGACATTCAGGGAATACTGAGAATTTACAACTGGAAACAGGACGTCGACCTTGACCTTGTCGGCGGAATCACCAACAACGACGCAATCGACAATATTCTGAAAGAAGTTATCCAAAAAGGCTTACAGGGAAAACGCTACGAGCACCTGTTTGTCAAAGATTCCGGCGTAAGATATATGCACTGCGGAATGTTGTTCAGCGGACTTAATCACGAAAACCGCGTAACGGTAACGGGCGCGCTTGAAGAAAACGGATTCGACCACGTAGAAATCAAACTCAACGAACTTGTTGCGGAAATCAGTCCCGGCGCAGCAATTATTGTGGGTAATTTGAAACCCGTGACGTTTTACGGATACACCGACGAAAGCAAAACGCCCGTAAAACACAATTCAAATCTCGTTCACTCGCAGGAGTTGTACAAACTGCTCCGAGGAGAATAAACAACGATTAAACTTTGCAACCGCCGTATTTACGGCGGGTTTTTTTTTCGTTCTTGACAAGCGCGCTTTATGATAGTTATAATAATGTGTATAAGAACTATCAGAGGTGTTTTATGAAAGGTCTTGCACTGGAAGGCGGCGGCGTAAAAGGCGCGTATCACATCGGCGTTATGACGGCTCTGCGCGAAATGGGGCTTGCCGATTTTGACGGCTACGTCGGCACGAGTATCGGCGCGATCAACGCTGCTATGTTCTGCGCCGGCGACTGGGAAAAAACCCTGGAACTTTGGGACAATATCAATATGCAGAACGTCCTTGATATGGACGAACTGTCGGTAAAGGAACTGACGCAGGGACAATTCAACGCGCAGCTTATCGGCAACGTCGGGAAGCTTTTAAGAAACCTTGGCGTGTTCGTCGATACGACGGCGGACAAAATGCGCGCCTTTCTGAAACAATATATCGACGAAAAGGCAATCAGAAAAAGTAATAAAGACTTCGGACTTGTGACCTATTCCGTGCCCGATTTCGCGCCGCATTACATGATGAAAGAAGATATCCCCAAAGGGCAGATTTACGATTACGTAATGGCGTCGTCGGCGTACCCCGCGTTCAAATGGCAAAAAATCGAAGGCAATGAAAACAAGTGGTTCATCGACGGCGGCGTTTACGACAATATGCCCGTGAAAATGCTGGTCGACAAAGGCTACGACGAAATCGTCGCAATCCGCACGAATATCAAAAAATACCGCGCGTACCGCGACGTCGACTTAAAGGGCGCGAAACTTCTGGTGTTTACCCCCAGCGAAAAGCTCGATTACGCCGTAAACTTCACGAAAGAAAATATCGATAGATTCAAGGAAATGGGCTATTACGAGGCAAAGCGCACAATTCTGGGCTTGCCGAGTTTCAGATTCTGCGTGCGCGCCGTCGACGATCAGGCGTTTTCCGACTTCATGCACGGCATCGACAGAAAAGCCATCGAAGAAATCGTCACCCTTGCGAAACTTAAAGTGCATAAGTCGCAGGACGCGAATATCGAGGACGTCATCGACACGCTGCGAGATATACTTAAACTGTCGTCGAAGTCTTCGGACTTGCAGGTGTTTGAGAACTTTCTGGAAGTTTTCGCCGTGTATTTTAACGTCGACCGCTTCCGCTTTTACGATATCGACGAGTTTTACGACGTCGTTTTCTCCGCTGCGAAAAAAGCCGCAAAGGGCATTAAAGGCGGCATAGACGAGGTCATCAAAAACGACAGGGGTATCAAAAACGAATTAAAGGAAATATTCATAGCGTTTTATAAGTGCTATCACTCGCCAAAACGCCTTAATTAATAATGGAAAAACTTTTACTTCTCGACAGCAACAGCCTTTTGCACCGCGCGTATTACGCGCTCCCCGGTCTTACCGACAGCAAAGGAAACCCCACGGGCGCGATCTTCGGATTCGTGTCCATGCTCGCGCGGCTTATCAAGGAAGAAAAACCGACGCATATCGCGGCTGCGTTTGACCTGAAAGCGCCGACGTTCAGACATAATATGTATTCGGGCTACAAGGCGACCAGAAAACCTATGCCCGAAGAACTTGTGAAACAAGTGCCCGTCCTTAAAAAACTTATCGGCGACCTTGGGATCAAAATCGTGGAACTTGAAGGCTACGAGGCGGACGATATTATCGGCACGCTTGCAAAAAGATTTTCGTGTCCTACGGATATCGTCACGGGCGACCGCGACAGCCTGCAACTTATCGACGACACCACCAACGTGCTTTTCACGAAAAGGGGAATCACTGAAGTCGTGAGATACGACAAGGAAAGGCTTTTTGAAGACGGCTTCGAAACGCCGTCGGCGATTATCGACTACAAGGCTCTTCGCGGCGACGCGTCCGACAATATCCCCGGGATTCCGGGCATCGGCGAAAAGACCGCGATGGAACTTCTCAAAACCTACGGCACAATGGAAAACGTCCTTGCTAACGCCGACGAAATCAAAGGGAAACTCGGTGAAAAAATCAGGGACGGAAAGGATATGGCGCGGCTTTCTTACACGCTTGCGACAATAAATACCGCCGTGCCGATAAATATCGGAATGTCGGATATTACGTTTTCGTATCCGCTTTCAAAAAGTGCGAAAAACGCGCTTATCGCGCTGGAATTCACGTCGCTTACAAAGCGTTTCGCGTTTACTGGCGAAGAAGTAAAACCCGAAGAAAACGACACTTCACAGGTCAAAATCGAATATACAACAGTTGAAATTGACAATATCGACGATTTGAAGAAGTTGTTTGACGACAACAAAGGAAAGCCGTTTGCGCTTAACGCAGGGGCGGACGTCGACGTTGCGTTTTCTGCCGACAGACTTTATGTGATTAAACAAAACTACGACCTTTTCGGCGGTATGACGATGGACGACGTACTGAAAGAAATCGCACCGCATTTGACAAGCGAGTGCGTCGTTTCCGACCTGAAAAAACTTTTGCATCTTTTCAAGGACGCCGGCGTCGAAATGTCGGTAACGCCAAAGGATATCGGACTCCTTGCTTATCTTGTTTTCGGCGGAAGAAGTTTCAAGGATATCGTTACTCTTGCAGCCGCCGCAAACGTTTCGGGAGACTCGGTTACGGCGTTTTTCGCAATCTGCGACTACCTCGAAAAGGAACTTGAAAGCAAGGATCTTTCGTCGCTGTATCACGATATCGAACTGCCGCTTGAACGGGTTTTGTTCGATATGGAATGTGCGGGCGTGAAAGTCGACGTCGGGGTTCTGGAAGAACTTCGGAAAAAATACGAGGACGAAATCGAAATGCTCACCGCAAAGATTTACTCGTACGCCGGCGAAACTTTCAATATAAATTCGCCGAAACAACTCACGGTGATATTGTTTGACAAACTCGGGCTGAAACCGTCCAAAAAGAACAAGACGGGGCTTTCCGTCAACGTGGACGTGCTTGAAAAACTTTACGAAGAACATCCGATTATCCCGCTTATTTTAAGATACCGTCAGATTTCCAAGCTGTTGTCGACGTACGTGCTGGGGCTTGAAAAGGCGGTGTCGTCCGACGGGCGCGTGCATACCGAATACAAGCAGACTCTGACGAATACGGGCAGGCTGTCTTCGACCGAGCCGAACCTTCAAAATATCCCGACTCGCACTGTCGAGGGCAAGGAAATCCGCCGTGCGTTCGTCGCGGAAAAGGGCAAAGTGTTGATTTCCGCCGACTATTCGCAAATCGAACTTCGTCTTATGGCGCACATGAGCGGCGACGAAAACCTCATACGGGCGTACAACGAAAGCCGCGATATTCACGCCTCGACCGCTGCGGAGATTTACGGCGTCGATATTGCCGACGTAACGGACGAAATGCGCCGCAATGCAAAAGCGGTCAACTTCGGAATAATTTACGGAATAAGCGACTTCGGACTCGCGCAAAACCTGTCAATCAGGGTTGCCGACGCGAAAAAGTATATCGAACGGTATTTCAGGACTTATCCGAAGGTCAAAGAGTTTATGGACGGACAGGTCGAATTCGCAAAAGAGCACGGCTTTGTAAGAACACTTTTCAACCGCATACGTCTTATGCCGGAACTTTCGTCAAGTAACTATGCCGTGAGAGAGTTCGGCAAGCGCGCCGCAATGAACTTCCCGCTGCAAGGTACCGCCGCCGACATTATAAAAATCGCAATGCTGAAAACGGCGAAAAACCTTGAAGGAACAAGTGCGAAACTTCTTTTGCAAGTTCACGACGAACTTATCGCGGAAGCCGACGAAAACGAAAAGGACAAGGTTGAAAAAATCCTGAGAGAAAGCATGGAAACCGCGGTAAAACTCAGCGTCCCCCTTACGGTCGGCGTCGCAAGCGGCAAAAGCTGGTACGAGGCGTAATATGAAAGTTGCGGTAACGGGCGGCATAGGCGCGGGCAAAAGCGAATTTATGCGCGCCGTGAAAGAACTTGGGATAAGGACGTATTCCGCCGACGAAATCAATGCGGAACTTTTGCGCGACAAAAGATATATCGAAAAACTTTCGGAGGCTTTTCCGCTTGCCGTAAAAGACGGAAAGGTCGACAAGTCGGTTCTTCGCGAAGAAGTGTTTTCGGACGAGAAAAAGCGCAAAACGCTCAACGCGCTCGCGCACCCCGAAATACGGCGGCAAATCGAAGAAATCACGGGCGACGCCGTCATTGAAGTGCCGCTTTTGTTTGAAAGCGGAATGACGGATTTGTTTGACAGAGTAATCGTCGTGACCGCCGGTGAAGACGTGAGAATAAACCGCATCGTTTCGACAAGGAACATATCAAAAGACCTTGCGAAAAACATAATTAAAAATCAAACCACGGACGACGAAAGAATTAAGCGGGCGGACTACATCGCGATAAACGACGGCACCCGAAAAGATTTATACGAACAAGCGAAAAACATTATAAAAAGGATTTTTGATTAATATGGAAAACGTTCTTGACATTCTCGGCGGCGTGAAAGACTACGCCCATCGCGGCTGTTTCGACAAGACTTTGCCCGAAAACTCGCTCACTGCAATCCGCATTGCGGCGGACAAAGGGCTGGGGCTTGAAATCGACGTGCATCTGACAAAAGACAACAAACTCGTCGTGTTTCACGACCACACGTTAAAGCGTATGTGCGGCGTAAGCGGCATTGTCGAAGAAATGACGGAAAGTCAGCTGACCGCGCTTAAACTCAAAAACACTTCGCACACGATTCCGACGCTGAAAGACGTACTTGCGGCGGTTGACGGGCGCACTCCGATATTGATTGAGTTGAAGTGCCGAAACAACGAAATCGCACTTTGTGACGCACTGATTGATGAGTTAAAGTCCTATAACGGCAAATATATGTACATAGGCTTCAACGAAAAGGCGGCAAAGTATTTTAAGGATAAGGGATATACGATCGCGCTCTCGTGCTTTAAGCCGAAGACGCCGAAACTCGATTTCAAACCCGATTTTCTGCTTTGCAATATTCTGGGGATTCCGCGCAGCAAGAAAAAACGCGCGAAATATCCGCCGTTCATATCATGGACAATCGAAAGCGAGCGCGGCAGGAAAAAATCGGAAGAAACGTCGGTCGCGACCATTTACAACACGGCAAATTTCAATTTCTGAAAATAAAAAGATAAGAGGTAAAATTATGCAAAACATCACAAACGGCATTCTGGACGTAACGGTCAACGAAAACGGCAGCCTTCTCGACAGTGTGAAATATCGCGGCGAGGAATATCTCTGGCAGGGCAGCGAGAAATCGTGGAAATCGAAAGACATCGTCATCTTCCCCTTCGTCGCGCGCCTTAAAGACGGCTGGTATACCGTCGACGGAAAACGCTATGAAATGAAAAATCACGGACTTGCCCGCTACAACGTCTTCACGGCGGAAAGTAACACCGGCGACACGCTCGTCATGGACTTTAAATCGACGGAAGAAACCAAAAAACAATATCCGTTCGATTTCGATTTCAAGGTGAAATACGCGCTTGTCGGAAACAGTATGAAAATCACGTACACCGTCGTAAACACCGGCGACGTCGATATGCCTTTCGGGCTCGGCACGCACTTCGGATGGGCGCTTGTCGGCGACGAAACCGACGATACATGCGACGTATCCGGCAACTTTGCGATTATCGACACCGATAAACCCATCGAAGAATATGAATTCGACGACGAGCTGCACCTTGTCAAGGGCGAGAAGAAGTCGGAGTTTACCAACAAAATCCCCCTGGTGAAATCGACCTTTATCCACGACGCGGTCGTCACTAAAAACAACGCGAAAAAAGTAACCCTTCTGCGCCGCGACGGCAAGGAAATCACGTTCGACATCGGCAACGTTCCCGTGCTTGCGATATGGTCCAACAACAAAATGGGCAAATACGCCTGCATCGAAGCGTGGTGGGGGCTTCCCGACACCGTCGATTGCGACAGGGAACTGAAAAACAAATTCCTTATCAACACTCTCCCCGCGGGAAAGACGTTCGAATATGAAGTAACCGTTACGTTTTAATAAATAAACGGCGTTTATTATTGAAATTTTCAAAGGCGCGTGCTACAATTTAACGGTAGCGCGCGTTTTCGCGCAAAGGAGTATTTATGCAAAGAATGAAAGTTTCGGAAATTCCTTATGAAAGAGCGGACGCCGAAAAGGTATGCGGCGTCATTGATAAAGCGGTTGAAAAAATCAACGCGGCGAAGTCCGTCGACGACGTGCTGGAAGCAAGAGAACTCGTGAACGACGCTTTGCGTGATTTTTATACGGAGTCGTCGCTTGCGAACGCCCGTTTCACGCTTAATACCAAGGACGAGTTTTACAGCGCCGAAAAGGACTACTACGACGAGAAAATGCCCGTGGTGCAGGTGAGTTATCTGAAATACGCCGACGCGATTTTAAGCAGTAAGTTTTTGGACGAACTCAAAACAAAAATAAATCCCGTCATCATTAAACAATTCGAGTTGCAGAAAAAAGCGGTGAGCGACGCGATCGTTCCCGAAATGCAAAAAGACAACGCGCTTGTTACGGAATACTCAAAGTTCGTGTCGGAATGTACGTACAACTTCCGCGGCAAGGATATTACGCTTGGCGAACTTCGCAAATTCGCACAGGACAGCGACCGCGCAACTAGAAAAGAAGCGTACGTCGCGCTTGGAAAGACGCTGGAAAAACACAGCGATTTTCTGGACGACGTCTTTGACAGAATGGTCAAAAACCGCGACCTTATGGCAAAGAAAATGGGATACAAGAACTACGTCGAGTTGGGCTACTACAACATGGGCAGGCTTTGCTATGACGAAAAAATGGTAAAGGTTTTCCGTGAAAACGTCTTAAATGATATCGTGCCCGTCGTGACGCGTCTTAAAAAGCAGGTTGCGGAAAAACTCGGCATCGACCACATGCGTTTATACGACAACGACACGTATTTTCAGGAAGATCCGAAACCCGCTCTCGACGAGCGCGGCATTCTGAAAGCAGGGCAGGAAATGTACAAGGATATGAGCCCCGAAACCGGCGCGTTTATGGATATGATGATGGATACCGACGCGTTCGACGTGTTCACGCGCGAAGGCAAATGGACGGGCGGATATATGACGAGTTTCGATAAGTATCACCAGCCGTTCATCTTCGCAAACTTCAACGGAACGACCGCCGACGTCGACGTCGTAACGCACGAGGCGGGACACGCTTTTGCGTATTATTTGTCGGAACCCGTCGTGCCGTACGAACTTGGTCTCGGCGCAATGGAAACGGCGGAAACACACAGCATGTCAATGGAGTTTTTCGCCTGGAAATATACTGATATGTTTTTCGGCAAAGATGCAAATAAGTACCGTTATAAGCACCTTTTCGACGCTTTAACTTTCATTCCGTACGGAACGATAGTGGATTACTTCCAACATATCGTATACGAAAATCCCGATATGACGCCTAAGGCACGCAACGACGTCTGGCTGAAACTTGAAAAAGAATTCCGCCCGTGGATGGACGCCGACGACGTGCCGTATCTTTCAAAAGGTACAAGATGGCAATACCAGAATCACATTTTTGAAAGCCCGTTTTATTACATCGATTACTGCCTTGCTCAGACCGTCGCGATCGAGTTTCTGGAAGAATCGCAAAAAGATTACGACAAGGCGTTCAAAGCGTATCTTGCACATGCGACGCGCGGCGGCTCGTACGTCTTCACCGATCTTGTTCGCCTTGCGGGGCTGAAATCTCCGTTTGAAGAAGGCGCGCTTAAAGAAGTCGCGAAAACGTCCGAAAACATCCTTTCGTCGCTTCAAAAAACGTTTTAATTTTTACGGGGATAATATATTATGAAAAAAACAAAAGTCAGGACAAGTAAAATTCTGTTGTGGGTTGTGTCGGCGGCGCTCGTCGCAATACTGTCGGTGTCGCTTGCCTTTATGGGCGTTGCGCTCAACCGCACGAAAAACCTTTATAAAACCGATTTTTCAGACCTTACCGGGCTCGCAAGCAAAACCGTGTTGTTCATCGGCGACGGTATGGGCGAAAACCATATTAAAACGACGGAAACGTATTACGGCGAAAGGGCGTTCATGCGCTCGCTCGGGGCAGACGGGTTCGTAACGACGTTTTCAAACAACGTCGGGATTCCCACGGACAGTGCGGCAGCCGGGAGCGCGCTTGCAACCGGACAAAAATTTAATAACGGCGAAGTCGCACGCCACGGCGGAAATAACGTCAAAAGCGTCGCAGAGTACGCCAAGGAGAAAGGGCTCGGCGTGGGTATCGTGACGACGGACAATCTTTACGGCGCGACGCCGGCGTCGTTTTCGTCGCACGCAAACAACAGGGGCGACACTTCCGAAATAATTAAAGGGCAGATTAACGACGTCGTGGACTTGTATCTCGGCGCGGGAAAAGACGAATACACGAAATATAAATCGCAGTTTGAAAGCAAGGGCTTTACGTTCGCGACAAGCTTCAACGACGTCGGCGGAAGCATTTTGAGCAATAAATTGATTATGCCGTTTTCGTCGCTTCCGTCGGAAGACGGCACCGCCGATACGCCTACGCTCGAAATGTGCACCGAGTTCGCGCTGGAATTTATGGAATCCCGCTTCCCGGGCGGATATTTTCTGATGATCGAGGGCGCGCATATCGACAAGAAAAGCCACAAAAACGATATTATCCCGATGACAAAGTACCTTAAAAGCTTCGACAACTCCATTAAAATCGCATACGACAGGCTAAAAGACCTCGACAGCGCGATTATCGTCACCGCCGACCACGAAACGGGCGGGCTGAAATACAAGGACGGCGAAACCAAAGACGATATCAAAAACAGCCTTTATACCACAAAAACGCATACGGACACCAACGTGAAATACTTCATTTTCGTGAAAGGATTGTCCGCGGACGAGCTGAAAGCGATTGTTCCCGAGAAAATCGACAACACCGACGTAAACCGCATTGCACGCGCTCTTCTCGCCGCTTAAACATAAATGGTTTCAAATACTTGACTTTATGCGGTTTTTAAGATATTATTTTATCCGTTGTGCGGACATGGCGGAATTGGCAGACGCGTAAGATTCAGGTTCTTATGGTCGCAAGGCTGTGCAGGTTCAAGTCCTGTTGTCCGCACCAAGTGTGATGGTCTATAAGTCTTTTCTTATAGACCATCATTTTTGCATTTTTAGGGGCATTTTCGCCCCTTTTTGAGCAATTTCATAGCAAATCACCAGACCGAGTAACGGAGAACCCGTTGCCCGGTCTTTTTTTATGCCCAAAAAAAGCGTAATTTCACACTTGAAGTCTGTCGGACGATAAGCACCGTCCAACAGGACTTGAACCTTGATATAAAGGAATGAAACAGGGGAAGAAAAGATCAGAAACCAAGGTGTCGCATAAATGGTACAGACTGTTCTTTACATTCGTATAGAAATATGGTATAATATAGTTAATTAAAATGGAGAGGTATAGAGGTAGCGGTTTATGAGACAGGAAAAGGCTTACAAAATCAAATTGGTCAAAATACTTGAGATTCTGCGCCAAGATTCCGATGAAGACAATTACATAGAATCCACGGAAATACTGTCAAAACTTGCCGCTATGGGTATCGAGTGCGACAGGCGAACGCTGTACGGAGATATTGACGTTCTCAACGATTTCGGGTACGAAGTATTATGCGAGAAGAACCCCGGCAAGCCGAATAAGTATTGCGTGGTAGACCGCAGTTTTGACGTCCCGGAACTTCGCATTCTTATGGACGCAGTGCAGGCATCAAGTTTTATTACACCGAGCAAAACAGAAGTCCTATTGGATAAAATAGCCGACCTTGGCGGTAGTCACCGTGCGGAACTCTTGCGGAGCAATATCGTAAAATTCAATACGACAAAGAGCGCAAACGAAAGCATCTTCTATTCGATAAGCGAAATCAACTTGGCGATAGAGAACAATAAGAAAGTGTCCTTTGAATACTTCGACTTCAACTCAAAGCACGAGCGGGTATATAGGCGAAACGGGAAGAGATACTTCGTCAACCCGCTTGCCACGATTTATGACGATGACAACTACTACCTGATATGCTACTACGGAAGATTTGAGGGCGTGGTGCATTATCGCATAGACCGAATGGATCACGTGCAGGTGGTGAACGATCAACCGAGAGATGTCTACAAGGGCGCGCCTATCGACATAAAACGACACAAGAAGACACTTTTCGGTATGTTCCAAGGCGAAGAGCAATTGGTAGAGTTTCAAGCCGATGCGAGCATTTTAGACCCCATCTTCGATATCTTTGGAGATAAGGTAGAGATCACCCCGGACGAGAACGGCAAACTCCGTTTCAAAGCGGCGGTGCAGTTGAGTCCGACATTCTTTGGGTGGTGCTTGTCGTTCGGAGATAAATTGCAAGTGGTCGGACCGAACGAAGTGGTAGAGAAAGTAGTCGAGTATATTCAATCGTTGACGCGCGGATACAAAATAGAAAACAAAGGGGAGCAAGATATATGAACTTCGAAGATATGCCAAACTCTGCATACGCGGCTTACTTACAGTCGAAAAAGGCGGAAGAAGAACGGAAGTCTAACGACCAATATAAAAACTCGATAATGAATGCGACAAACGCAGTAGAAGAGCAAAGCATCTTATTGCAAAGGCAACTTCAAGAGATGCAAGAGCAAAATCAATTATTGCGTAAGCAAATTGAGCAAGCGCAAGACGATGCTGCTAATTCCAAAACGGAAGCCCGCAAAAACAAGATATTTGGGTGGATGTCGTTTGGCATCGGTACGGTGGTTGCTATTGTCGGCATCGTGCTTGGGATAGTATTATAAGGAGTAAAAATGACAATTTTCATTGAAATAATAACAGTAGTATGGCAAGCCTTTTGGGGAACGTTGAAAGCGTTCGGTACGGCTATATGGGATAATTTACCCGCAATTCTTGAAATCAAGAAAGTGATGGGGTATTTTACACCCGCAGGAATGATTGCACTTTATTTGGGCGTTCCTACGATAGTAATCAGCATATTGTTTCTTGCCGTTAGAAAAATAATAAAAGCCAAATAAACAATAAAAAACCTTGTAAAATACTAACAAGTGTGTTATAATGTATGTGTTATATTTTGCTCGGAGGTGTTGAGATGACTTTTGCGGAAAAGGTAAAACACGCAAGAACAACGTTAAAATTAAGTCAAGAGAAATTCGCTGCTCTTTTGGGAGTGTCGTTTGCCACTGTGAATCGTTGGGAAAAGGGGCATGCGACGCCAACATACGAAACGCTCGAAAGGTTCAATGCCTTGTGTAAAGAAAACGGAATACATTTCGAAGAGTAAATAATTGAGAGGTACTAATCGTGGCAGACCATAACAATGCTAATGTAGGGTTCGAAAAACAAATTTGGAACGCGGCTTGTGTTCTTTGGGGACATATCCCCGCAGCGGAATACAGAAAGGTAATCGTAGGACTTATTTTCTTACGATACATTTCTTGTTCCTTTGAGAAGAGATATCAGCAATTGGTTGATGAAGGGGAAGGCTTCGAAGATGATCGTGACGCATACGCGGAGAATAATGTCTTCTTTGTCCCGCAAGAGGCGAGATGGGCAACGATAGCCGCTGCCGCTCATACTCCCGAAATCGGTAAGGTAATCGATGCGGCAATGAAAGCAATCGAAGCCGAAAACCCGGTTCTAAAAAATGTATTGCCGAAGAACTACGGCAACCCAGACCTTGATAAGACAGTATTGGGACAAGTCGTTGACCTCTTCACGAACGAAATACATATGGATGATACCGATGAAAGCAAAGACTTGCTCGGTAGAACCTATGAGTATTGCATCGCACAATTTGCGGCTTATGAAGGTACGGACGGCGGCGAATTCTATACTCCGTCAAGCATCGTTAAAACATTGGTTGAGATATTGAAACCGTTTGAAAACTGCCGTGTTTACGACCCTTGCTGTGGATCGGGCGGTATGTTCGTTCAAAGCAATAAATTCATACAAGCACACAGCGGAAAGCGTGGTGCGATTTCCGTGTATGGGCAAGAAGCCAATGCCGACACTTGGAAGATGGCTAAAATCAATATGGCGATTCGTGGAATTGACGCCGACTTCGGCCAGTATCAGGCAGATACCTTTTCAAACGATTTGCACCCGCAACTGAAAGCCGACTTCATTTTGGCAAACCCGCCGTTTAACTATCATCCGTGGGGACAAGAGAATCTCAAGGAAGATAAGCGTTGGAAGTACGGACTTCCCCCGGCAAGCAACGCCAACTTTGCGTGGATACAGCATATGATTCACCATCTCGCACCGAACGGGAAAATCGGCTTGGTTCTTGCAAACGGTGCGCTGTCTTCGCAGTCAGGCGGAGAAGGCACTATCAGAGAAAACATAGTCAAAGCGGACTTGGTAGAGGGCATCGTAGCACTTCCGACACAGTTGTTCTACAGCGTTACTATCCCGGTCACACTTTGGTTTATTACAAAGGGCAAAAAGCAAACAGGAAAGACCGTGTTCATTGACGCAAGAAAGATGGGACATATGGTTGATCGTAAGCATAGAGACTTCTCCGATGAAGACATCGCTTTGATAGCAAAAACCTTTGAAGACTTCCAGAACGGAGTCCTTGAAGACAAACCCGGCTTTTGCGCTGTCAAGACGATAGAGGATATCGGAAAGCAAGACTATGTGCTAACACCCGGTCGTTATGTCGGAATAGAAGAGCAAGAGGACGATGGAGAGCCGTTTGAAGAGAAAATGGCAAGATTGACATCCGAACTCTCCGATATGTTCAAGAAGTCACACGAACTCGAAGAGGAAATTCGAAAGAAATTAGGAGCCATTGGGTATGAAATATAAACTGTCCCAAATAATGGATATAATTGGTGGCGGAACACCAAAGACAAGTATTGCGGAGTATTGGGGTGGTGAGATTCCGTGGTTATCAGTAAAAGACTTTAACAACGATTTAAGGTATGTTTACGAATCGGAAAAACACATTACCGAGAAAGGCTTGAACAATAGTTCGACTGTTTTGTTGGAAGAAGATGACACCATCATTTCAGCAAGAGGCACAGTCGGCGAGCTTGCGATGATTCCTTTCCCAATGGCGTTTAATCAATCCTGCTACGGACTGCGAGCAAAGCCAGACATTGTCGACAAAGTGTATTTATACTACCTTGTCAAGAATAAAGTCGGGGAATTGAAGAAAAAAACACACGGAACAGTGTTTGACACTATTACGAGAGACACATTTGATGGTCTCGAAGTGGATATACCCGAATTGAGCAAGCAAAAGCAAATAGCATCGATATTAAAAGACATAGATGATAAAATCGAACTCAATATTCGGATAAACAATAATTTAGCGGCTTAAAGGTCGATGTCGGAGACATCAAGTTCGCCAGAAAGTAGTTTCGGCAATAAGGTGTTTCGTAAATCCGCAAGGCTTGAATTCTCTTCGTCATTTGCCCATTTTTCGGTAAATAAAGGAGTTACGATATCGGAAAAATGGTCAAGTACCGACTTCGTCGGCACCAGAATTGTAGTTTTTCTAAAGTCAGGAACGGTTAATTGTTGCTGCGTTGTTCCAGTTCCTCTTATATGGAGTTGATTGAGATACAAATACAGGTATTTGGCATCCATCACATTTGCTTTAGGTACAAGAGTTACTAAACGAACAATGGGGACATACGGAATATGTCTTAAACAGACGAATCCAATTGTTCCTCTTGCGGACACGGTTACACTTTCATCAAAAATCTTTGGTTCATTTGTGTATCCGTATAAACCATCATCACTCAAACCGTTTGAATAAATCGGATATTTGCATGTTTCGTCCCTATATTGGGTTACCACCTTTGGTTTGTCTCCACCTGCACTCATATTGGAGACCTCGCCCAGTGTCATAGTTTGCCAATCAGTCGGAACAATGCAGCCAAACGGCAAATAATCGACAAACCAAGACTTGAATAGCAATTTCGCTTGCTGCATTAAATTATTGTTTAACATAGGATAACTTCCAACAACGGCGGAAGTGAAAAAGGAACAGCCGTTGCATAGTCGTTCTTAATATATTACATCACATTACAGGAGAACAACTATGGAACAAACACTCATAAACGACGTTGTCCAAGGAATGTTGCCGCATTTAACCAACGGACAACTCGAAGAATTACGACGTGTGTTAACAATAGCACTTCAAGGAAAGACGATTGTTGCCACGGAAAAGACAGAGTCGATAGATACTGCAACCGAAAACAACCATCTTACAGAACTCTTTATAGCGGCAAAGAGAATAGAGGGATGTTCGGAGAAATCGCTCAAATACTACACAACGACCATCGAAACGATGCTGTTACATATCGGAAAGCCGATCAAACACATCACAACAGATGATTTGCGTGGTTACCTAACGGACTACCAAAGCAAACGCAATTCAAGCAAGGTAACCATCGACAATATGAGAAGAATACTATCAAGTTTCTTTTCGTGGTTGGAAGACGAAGACTACATAATAAAGAGTCCCGTTCGCCGAATACACAAGGTTAAAACCGCATCAAACATAAAAGAAACCTACACAGACGAAGAGTTGGAGGTAATGCGGGACAGTTGCGTAAACCTGCGCGACCTTGCTATAATCGATATGCTTGCGTCAACGGGAATGCGTGTAGGGGAGATGGTATTGCTCAACCGAGAGGATGTCAACTTCTCTGAAAGGGAGTGCATTGTCCTTGGAAAAGGCGATAAGGAACGCCCGGTGTATTTCGATGCAAGGACAAAATTGCATTTGCAATGCTACCTTGAAAGCCGAACCGACAATAACCCTGCATTGTTCGTGTCGTTGAAATCACCGTTCAAACGGCTAAAAATCGGTGGAATAGAGGTCAGAATTAAGCAAATCGGGCAAAAGCTCGGCATAAAGAAGGCTCATCCGCACAAATTCCGAAGGACACTGGCAACCACGGTTATCGACAAAGGAATGCCGATAGAGCAATTACAACGGCTTTTGGGACACAAACGGATCGACACAACATTGATGTATGCTATGGTAAAACAGAGCAACGTAAAGTTGGCACATAGAAAATTCATTGGATAGAGGTGTAAGCATGAAAAGAACAATTGGAGAGATTGCGGAGATCGTAATGGGGCAATCTCCGAAGTCTGAATTCTATAACAACAATGGCGATGGTATGCCATTTTTGCAAGGGAACAGAACTTTTGGAGATTTGTATCCGACTTTCGACACATATACAACAAATCCCACAAAAACGGCAAAAGCGGGAGATATCATAATGAGTGTTCGTGCGCCCGTCGGAGATCTAAATATAACGCCTGTGGATATGTGCCTTGGTCGTGGTGTTTGTGCATTACGAATGAAGAATGGCAACCAGTCCTATTTGTTCTATTTGCTAAAGCACAATGTAAAAACTCTTATAAATAGAGAAAGCGGAACGGTATTTGGTTCGGTTAATTACAAAGATATAGCATCCTTGCTCGTTGATTACGAAGAGAACGAAGAAGAGCAACGGCGAATCGGACAATTCTTGTGGGATATCGACCAAAAAATTGAAACGAATAAGGCGATAAACAATAATTTACAGCAACAAGCACAGGCTTTGTTCAAATCATGGTTTGTTGATTATATACCTTTCGGTGGCAGTATCCCTGATGGGTGGCAAGCAGGAAAGCTAAAAAACATATTGAGACTCAAACGAGACGGAATAAAGGCAGGTCAAGATTCCTCACTACCGTATTTGCCCATCGACGTCATACCCATGAGAACATTTGCGGTTACTGAATTTAAGCCAAATGAAGAAGCTCAAAGCAGTTTAGTCACCTTTGACGAAGACGATATTATTATTGGAGCAATGAGAGTATATTTTCATAGAGTGGTGCTCGCTCCATGCAAAGGGATTACTCGAACAACATGTTTCACCCTTGCCCCTTTCGATAAGGACTACCTTGCTTTTTCCTTATTGTGTTGCGATCAGGACAGTAGCATAGATTATGCTCAAACGACGTCAAAAGGTTCAACTATGCCTTATGCTGTCTGGGACGGCGGCTTGGGGGATATGGAAATAACAATACCTCCCAAGGAAATTGCACATGAATTCAACAGAATAGTGCTTCCGATGCTCCGTCACATTCAAAAGTCTTATTTCGAAAATAGGGCATTAATTGAGCTGAGAGACTCCATACTCCCAAAGCTTTTGAACGGCGAAATCGACGTGTCAGAGGTTAAGATTTAAGCCGCTAAATTATTGTTTATCGGAGGAATAAATGGGTATTTTCGATAAAGAAAACGAAATAATAGAATACTTTCAGACGATTGTTTCTCCGCCAGAGGTGGCTTTAATTCCTGAAAATGATGAAATGGAGAGAGTGTTTCAGTCTATTTCTGATGAAGAGTCTTGGGCAAAATGGACTGATACATCAGGAAAGAACGATCCACCGCCAGACTTTTATTGTGACGAATACGGTTTGATGATGGATGTGATGCGAGTCGATGACCACGGCTATATTAGCGAAAAAGGAAAGACTGTCAATCCGACACTTACAAGAGAACGCGAAGTAACGAAGGAATTACAAGAAAACGGTATCTTGGGACAGTTTCCCGGTGTTAAACTGCATTTGCTCGTAGATACGAAATTGCCGACAGAAGAAGACCACAACTATAGATTTTATAGGGATAACTTCGTTAGGACGGTAGAGACACACAAAAAGAAAATACATAGGTATAAAGAAAACCACCCAAGCTGCAAGGTAATATTCTTTGTATTCGATGAATCATCGGCATATATGGAGCCTTTGCATAAAACGGCGAAACCTGTTAAAGGACAACTAAATTACGGAAGAGTGCATGTGTGGTTTAACGATTCGGCATTTATAAAAGTATTAAAAGACTCGGATATCGACTACATTGTGTGGTTTACACCATACAAAAAGATAGAGGTTCTTGGAAAAGGCTTGGATTTGCCAAGGGCAGTAGTGTATAATATTAAAGAACTACCACAGGAACAATTTGAGTACAACGAAGATTGTATGATGAGCGTTGAAGTGTAGGAGGAGAACAAAATGGCATTTGACGAAGGGAATTATGAGAATTCAGTAATTGAACTCTTCAAGGGTATGGGCTATACATACTTGTATGGTCCAGATGTCGTGCGCGATTTTTATGACCCGCTATACGAAAGTGAGTTGATTGACGCGCTTTATCGTATCAATCCCGACTTACCCGAAGAGGCGATTCAAGATGCGCTTTTCAAACTGAAAAACTTTGAGAATGCCGAGTTGGTACAAAAGAACCAACTGTTTATGGACTACCTCCAAAACGGAATGCAAGTCCGCTTTTCGGTCAACGGTGAAGAAACATCGGACATCGTCTATATCGTTGACTATAAGAACCCAGACAATAACTCGTTCATTGTGGCAAACCAATGGACATTTATTGAGAACAGCAACAAACGCCCGGACATTATCCTATTTATCAACGGTTTGCCGTTGGTATTGGTAGAATTGAAATCTCCGTCAAGGGAAGAAACCGATGTTTCGGAAGCTTATAGACAACTGCGGAACTATATGATTGAAATCCCCAGTATGTTTATTTACAATGCAATTCTCGTGATGAGCGATCACCTTACATCAAAGGCGGGAACGATTACTTCTGGGGAAGACCGCTTTATGGAGTGGAAGACCAAGGACGGAAGCTACGAGAACACGCAGTTCGCTCAATTCGACACTTTCTTCGAGGGGATGTTCCAAAAAGAACGTTTGCTTGATATTATAAAGAACTTCATTTGTTTCAGCAATGAAGGACTCAAATCGTACAAGATTTTAGCGGGATACCATCAGTATTTCGCAGTTAAAAAAGCGATAGAATCAACCAAACACGCAACCGTAACAGATGGCAAAGGCGGCGTCTTTTGGCATACTCAAGGGAGCGGCAAGTCGCTGTCTATGGTTTTCTATGCACACTTGCTGCAAGAAGCCTTGGAATCTCCGACCATCGTTGTGTTAACCGATAGAAACGATTTGGACGATCAGTTGTATGGTCAGTTCTCAAAGTGTAGCCATTTCCTGCGTCAAAAGCCAGTACAAGCCGACAAGCGCAAATTGTCCGAACAGGACAAAGAACGAAATTCGCATTTGAGAAAGGGCGAGCAACCGATAATCGGACTCAAAGATTGGCTTGACGGTCGCAAAGCAAACGGTATCATTTTCACGACCATGCAAAAGTTCGAAGAGTCGCACGAACCGTTGTCCGAAAGACGAAATATCATCGTTATGGCGGATGAAGCTCATAGAGGACAATATGGTCTTGCCGAAACTGTTAAAATGGTAAAAAACGATGACGGGGAAGAAGTGGCAAAAAAAGTCATCGGTACGGCGAGAATCATCCGCAACAGTTTGCCGAACGCAACATACATAGGCTTTACGGGAACGCCTATTTCGTCCAAAGACCGTAGTACAAGAGAAGTCTTCGGTAACTACATAGATGTTTACGATATGACGCAAGCGGTCGAAGACGGCGCAACTCGTCCTGTGTATTACGAAAGCCGAGTAATCAAGTTGAAACTTGACGAAGCGACGCTCCGATTGATAGATAACGAGTATGAAGTAATGGCAAACAATGCCGATCCTGCCGTTGTCGAAAAGAGCAAACGCGAACTCGGACAAATGGAAGCCATATTAGGAAACGATAAGACGATCGATTCCTTGGTAACCGACATCATCGAACACTACGAAAACAACAGAGAAAATCTGCTGACAGGTAAGGCGATGATAGTAGCATACTCGCGTCCGATTGCTATGAAGATCTACAATAAGATTTTGGAACTTCGCAAAGGATGGACGGACAAGGTTGCAGTCGTTATGACTTCCGATAATAAAGACCCGGAAGAGTGGCGCAAAATCATCGGCAACAAGCATTACAAAGAGGAACTTGCCGCTAAATTCAAAGACAACGACAGCCCATTGAAAATCGCAATAGTCGTGGATATGTGGCTGACCGGGTTTGACGTTCCGTCCCTTGCGACAATGTATGTTTACAAACCGATGTCGGGTCACAACCTAATGCAGGCAATCGCAAGAGTAAACAGAGTATTCCGAGATAAAGAGGGTGGACTTGTCGTTGATTATGTCGGCATCGCAGCAGCACTCAAACAAGCGATGAACGATTACACGATACGCGACAAGAAAAACTATGGAGATACCGATGTTGCAAAGGTCGCACTTCCTAAATTCCTCGAAAAACTCTCGATTTGCCGTGACCTATTCCATTCGTATGACTACAGCAAGTTTATGAGTGGCACAGACCTTGAAAGAGCGAAAACGATAAGCGGAGCCGTCAACTTTATTATTGCGGTAGGCAAAGAAAAGGATAGAGAGGCGTTTATAAAAGAAGCCCTAATGCTCCATCAGTCCCTGTCGTTGTGTTCTTCCTTGGTGGAAGAGGAACTTCGTTTCGAGGCGGCATTCTTCGAAGCTGTTCGCGTCCTTGTTGTTAGACTTACTAATACGGGCGGCGGTCAAAAGATATCCTTGCCAGAGATGAACGCCAGAATCAATGAACTGTTAAAACAGAGCATTAAGAGTGACGGCGTAATCAATCTATTTTCTGACGTTAAGGAAGAGTTCTCTCTGTTCGATCCGAAATTCCTCGCAGAGGTAGCGAAGATGAAAGAGAAGAACCTTGCCGTCGAACTCTTGAAAAAGTTGATAGCCGACCAAGTTTCGATATATCGCCGCACGAACGTTGTCAAGAGCGAAAAGTTCAGCGAAATAATGCAAATGGCGATGAACAAATACTTAAACGGTTTATTGACCAACGAAGAAGTCATTCAAGAGTTGCTCAACATAGCCAAGCAAATCGCAGCGGCAAAGAAAGAGGGGGACTCCCTTGGTTTGACGGCTGACGAACTGGCGTTCTATGATGCATTGACCAAGCCACAGGCGATTAAGGACTTCTACGAAAACGAAGAGTTGATCGCAATAACCAAGGAATTGACGGATACGCTTCGTAAGAATAAAACAATCGACTGGCAAAAAAGAGAGTCCGCTCGTGCAAAGATGAGAATGCTCATAAAGAAACTTCTCAAAAAGCACAAATATCCGCCAGAAGGAATGGACGATGCAGTTCAAACGGTTATGACCCAGTGCGAGCTGTGGACGGATAATATAATGGACTAATCAGACATTACTTATCGTTCGACAGCCCTTTGAAAAATCATTAGAAAAAATACTTATCGTCCAACAAACCTTTGAAAATTACCGCCAAAAAGTACTTATCGTCCGACACACCCCCGAAAAGTGCCTTAAAAACGAGATTTTGCCCGAGCGACACAAAAAAGACAATCCGAAAGGGTTGTCTTTTTTTCATGCGGCAGCGGACTTGAAACAAAACTACGTTTTGTCGGCAAACGGCGCTGCGTTGGTTTGCCCCTGCACGCTGTGCAGTTGGCGCAATGCTTTGCAAGTAAACTTGCTCGCTTATGCTATTACGCTCGCTTCGCTCACTACAAGTCCTGTTGTCCGCACCAAAAATCGACGGAGTGCTGCTTAAATACTTTTGGGAGGACGTGAGTTTCGCGGGATTTATGTACTGCGGATAACGAGTGCGTGTCGCTGGCAATATCCGTATCCCGACAAAAAACAATGTTTAACACTCAAAAAAAGACCGATAAAACGTCGGTCTTTTGTTTTTTCGGTTTTGAGGAATGTGATTAATTTTCGTCGGTGAAAATCTTTTCCTGCTTTTTGAAAGATGTTTTGAACGTAAGGAACGAGAACTCGTTTTTCATATTTTTGAAACTTTTGGGTTTTGCCTTAAACCAGATAAGTCCGACGATCGATACCGCGATAACGGCGATGCCGATGCCCGACAGCGCGCCCAGAAAATCTATTGCGACGTCCTGCCAGGTTGCGTATCGTCCGCTTGTGAAAACGGGCAGTTGGAACATTTCCGAAATGCCTGCGACGACAAACGCCGAAAGCAAGGAAAGGGGCAGCGACGCCCATCTCGGCTTAATAAGCAGGAAGAACGTGCCGAACAATCCGAACCCCAGCACAAGGAAAAGAGAGAAGTGCCCGAGCCCTTTTCGTATAAGCGTGTGGAAGGTGTCGAAGACGGACACGGTAATCGTCTTTTCGACGGTAAGGTCGGGGCGGCCGACGTACGTTGCGCGCACGGTGACTTTGCCCGATTTGTCGGACGTAAACACGCCGTTTTCGTCGATTGAGCCTTCGCCTTTGACGACTTCCCATTTCACGTTTTTCGTGACGTTGCCGCCCGTATAAGCGGTGAGATCGATTTTGCCGCCTTTGACGCATCTGTCGGGTGCGACGACGGTAAGCCCGTCCACGACGTCGGGCACGGTGACGTGCAGCGTTGCCGTTATTGTATTGTCATAAATTGAAAAGTACGTAATCGTGGCGGTGCCCGGTTTATATGCGTGCAGGTGCGTTGTGGAGGCGTTGACGACGTTTGTATCGGACGATTTGCTGATTATGTTTGACGGCGCGCCTTTGCTTGCGTTTTCTGCCCGGAAGCCGAGTTGGCTTGTGATGACCAGATGTTCGTCTTTTTTCATTGTAAGGCTGAACGAGCCGTTTTTGCCTGAGACGCGATTACTATCAAAAATGAATCCAGTGGCTTCCGGTTTCGAGCCTTTCTCGATTCTGATTTTTTGAGAAACGGTTTTATCGCCCAGTTTTATTTCAAGATTAAGAGTTGAGTCCCCGTCCGTTGGTTTTAACGGATAAAACCACTGCTTTGCAGGCAGGAAAAAGATCTTGCCGTCGTTATTAAACTTTTCCCCGTCAATCAGAATTTTTGTTTCGATAGTAGAGACGCCGTAGCCGTTGTATTCGTCGTCGGTCTCGGCGGTCACCGAAAGGAAGTATTCTTCACAGGTTTTAAGCGTGATTATCCCGTCGACAGCCTTTACTAATTCGCTGCCAAGATGGATTTCTGCTTTTATTCCTTTGACTTTGTCGGGGTTGACGCCTTCGTTGTATATTTTTAAATCGTACAACACGTTGTCGGGGTTGTCTTTCGACTTGACGACCACCCTGTGATATCCCCATTTGGAAAGTGTGACTTCACCGTTTTCTTCGACATTTATGTAATTTTCGGGCTCGTCAAAACCGCGCTCGAAGTAAAGTTTTGAGGTGTCGGCGTTTTCAGGAAGACACTTGACGCCAAGTTCCAGAACGTCGCCCGTATAATAATGATTGACGTCGTGGACGGGCTTACCGTCACGCCTGACGCTTTTGACAACATAGCCCGTAACGGCGGAAACAGGGGGCGCGGGCTCGTCGGTTTTCATTGCCGACTGAATGTTGTCGGACACCTTCGCCGACTGAATCGCGCTTTTATCGCCGGGCGTCAACGCCTCGCCCCAGATAAAAAGGGTGAGCGCAATCGTACAAAAAAGGGCTGTAAGCGCAAGCGCGCGAAGCCCTTTGAAATATTTGCGTTGATTTGTAGTTTCCATAAAATTCCCCGTCCCGAAATTATTTATCGGATTTATTGTATGCCTTCACGGATTTGTCCAGCATCTCTTTGGTAATTTTCGAGTTGCAGTACGGACAAACGCCGACGTCGTTGATAAGCTCGAACTTTGCGTTGCAGAAAGGGCAGTGGACGAGATTGAGCGTCCCCGCGCGTTCCGCCTCCATCATTTCGTAATCCTTGTCGCGCATTGTGGTTTTGTCGATGATTCTTTCGTTGTCGAGGACGAGATAACCGTCAAGATAACCTTTTTGCACCATCGTTTTGACGTCGTTTGCCACGACTTCGGGGTTTTTGTTGTGCACTTCCGCAAGCATTTTCACGCTTTTGATGCCGTCGCCGACAATCTGCGCTTTGAGACGCGAGAAATATTTAAGCTGACCGAAATGAATCCATACCAACGGCGCGCCGTAAAAGCCCATAACGATAAGGATAATGCCGACGATGCCCATCGCGCGGAAAGACTGACCTTTCATAAAACCGATGACGGTCATCGCGATTCCCAAAGGGAAACCGACCGAAAGGAAAATCGCCCATAAAAGAGTCCTTCTTGTTTTTATATCGATTTTGTTCATACCTGTCTCTTAAATCGTGTCTTTGAGCCCCAAAAGATAGTCGGAAGATACGCTGAACACTTTCGCAACCGCGACGATGTAACTTGCCTTAGGCTCGTTTACGCCGTTTTCCCAGAACGAAATTGTGCTTTTCGTAACACCGATTCTTTTTGCGAGCTGGTCGCTCGTCATGCCTGCGTCGATGCGCAGATCCTTTAATCTTTCAGAAAAAGCCGATATATTCATATTATACACCTCGTATAGAATATTGTAAAGAATTCAAAACAAATATAAGCATCAATTTAGAATTCAAAACGATACTAAAAGGCGTTGAAACGAGAATGCAAAACGCTTAAAGCAGCGCGTAACGGTTGGCGTTTTTGAAAAAGTATGATAAAATTGACAATATGAAAGTTACGGATACTTACCTTGCCGAAATTACCGACTTCGGACTTGACGGCAAAGGGTTTTCAAAAATCGAAGATATTGCGGTGTTTACGCCGTACACGGCGACGGGCGACCTTGCGAAAATCAAAATCAAAAAGGTTTACAAAGGAGTTGCCGAGGCGGACGCCGTGAAAATCGTGCGCCCCGCAAATTGCCGCGTCGTTCCGCCGTGCAAAACGTACGGGGAGTGCGGCGGCTGCGTGTTGCAGCACGTTGATTTTCCGACCGAAAACGAACTGAAACGAAAACTCCTTCAAACCACGCTGAACAAGGCGGGAATAAACGTTCAGGTTTCGGACACGGTTTTTGACAAGGAGTATGAATACCGCAACAAACTGCAAATGCCTTTCACCGTCGACGGCGGCGAAATCACGCTCGGCTTTTTCAGGCGGAACACGCATGACGTGGTCGCGCTGTCCGGGTGCATGCTGCACGGCGATTTCGCGACGAAAATAATAAACGCCGTGAAAATTTGGGCAAACGACGAAAAAAGAAAACAAAAACTTTCCGTTTACGACGAGACGACGGGCAAAGGGTGTTTAAGGCACTTTGTCGCAAGGTACGTCGACGGGCTACTGTTCGCGACGGTTGTGATAAACGGAAAAGAACTGCCGTACGGGCGCGAACTTTTCGAAGTTTTGTCAAAAGATTTTGAATGCGTTTTGTATTCGTCCGCCAACGAAAAACGCACGAACGTCATTATGGGCGACGACGTGAAAAAACTATATGGTGCGGAAAGAGACGTCGATATCGACGGCATAAAAACCACGCTTTCGCCAAAGTCGTTTTTGCAGGTCAACGATAGGGTCAGACAAAAACTTTACGACGGGGTAAACGCCGCGGTGAAAAACGCGGACGTAATCATCGACGTTTATTCGGGCATAGGAATCCTGACGTCGATGCTTGCAAAAGCCAATAAAAACGCCAAAGTTTACGGCGTGGAAATCGTGAAAGAAGCGGTTGAAAATGCAAACGATTTGATGAAGAAAAACGGGCTGTCGGAGCGCGTCGAAAACATTTGCGGCGACGCAACGAAAGTGTTGCCAAAACTCGTAAACGATATTTTAAACAATGAAAAATCGGGCATAAAGCCCGAAATATGCGTGGTTATCGATCCGCCGAGAAAGGGCGCGCCCGAAGAAGTGCTGGACGCCGTGATAAGGTCGGGCGCCGAAAAGTTCGTGTACGTTTCCTGCAATCCGAAAACCTTGCAACGCGACGTCAGGTACGTTGGTGATACTTTTGAAGTCACGTCGGTAACGCCTTACAACATGTTTCCGAAAACGGCGGAACTCGAAACCTTGTGCGTGATGAAACGCAAGTCTTTATGACATGTTTTTGAGATAAGGCAGGGCGAATCTGAAGAAGGTTTTGTAGGCCTTGCATTTTTCAACGTCGCGCCTTTCGCGCTTGCAGCCGCCTTTGCAAAGCATATAATATTCGCACGATTTACAAGTCTCGTCCACGACGAGGCTTTCTTTTATGAATTCGACGGCTTTGTTCGTGTGTTCGAGCGTGAAAAAATCTTTGTCCGAAATGTTGCCAAGAAGATATTCGTCGGTGCAATAAAAGTCGCACGGATACACGCTGCCGTCCGATTCGATCACGAACTGGTGCGTGCAATGCCCGTTCATACCGCACTGTTCGGCGCGCTCGAAGTGAGCAAGTCGCACGAAGTTGTCAAACTGGCGTATCGACGTGTAATCGCCGTTTGCCATATCTTTCTGGTACAACGCGAACGCCGACAATAAAAACAGGGCGTAGCTTTTTTCGTCAAGGTAAAAATCGGGGTTTTCGACCTCTCCGGAAAGAGGTTTCAGACAGGGGATAAACTGCAACCGTTTGAAGCCTTGCGACGTGAAAAACGGATAAATCTTGCCGATTCTCATCGCGACGTCCTTTGTCAGAACGGTAAGGATATTGAAATTTACGTCGTGTTTTTGAAGAAGTTTTGCCGCCGCGACGACCTTTTGAAAAGTTGGGTTGCCGTCCTTGTCCACGCGGTTTACATTTGCGGTTTCGTCGCCGTCAAGGGAAAGTCCGACAAGGAAGTCGCCTGTTTTGAAAATCTCGCACCATTCGTCGTCGATGAGTGTGCCGTTTGTCTGGATTCCCAAAAACACGGGCGAGTTTTTGATATTTGCGCGGGAGATGAGATTAAGCGTCGCCCTGAAAAACGCTTTCCCGGCAAGCAGAGGTTCGCCGCCCTGAAAGTTGAACCAGACGGGATTTCCGTCGGCATAGGCAAACGCTTTTTTGACGACGGTTTCCGCCGTTTGAAGGCTCATTGCGCCGTGCGACGGCGTTTCTCGGTTTTTCGCGACGTCGTTGTAAAAGCAGTATTTACACCGCATATTGCACGTTGACGACGCGGGCTTAATCATTATCGAAATCGGCGGCATTACTTAATCCCCCTGCGGTTTTCTTTCAACGATTTTCTGAAATCTTTAAGCGCTTCTAAAAGGGTATCGGCGACGTCGGGATAGGTCATCGAGATATTGTAGCCTTCCGCCGGGTCTTTATCGAGATTGAAAAGGTAGTTTTTGTATTGCTGGTCGATGAACGCCGAGTTTTCGGTGCGTACTTTCTGATAATACTTGAAATCGTACGTTACGCCGCCGACTTCAACGGGCATCTGAACGGCCTGAACCGTGCCTTTTTTCATATAGAAAAGGGCGTCGTGCACTCGGGAATCCGGGGCGATCTCGCCGCTCCAAAGTGATTTCAGATTCACGCCGTCGATAATACGATCCGAGGGGAGAACGTCCACGCCCGCGTACGACAATATCGTCGGAAACAGGTCGGTGAGCATTGCGCTCGATTCGATTTTATATCCGCCGGTCGAGTTTTTAATCGTGCCGTTTCTTACGCCCGTCGGGTAACTTACGATCATCGGGACTTTCATGCCGCCGTCGAAAGTGGTGTTTTTCCTTCCGCGGAGACTTCCCGTCACGCCTTCACGCCCCGGACCGTTGTCGGACGTAAAGATGATCATCGTGTCGTCAAAGACGCCTTTGTCTTCAAGCATATCGAAAATTTCGCCAAGCGACTTGTCGAATTCTTCGATGCAGTCGACGTAACTGTCGTCAGTGGTGTCGCCTTTTCCGTTGCCGTTGTTATCCGAGAAAATGGGGTAATGCGGCCACGGCGTCGCGTAAAACGAGAAGAACTTATTGCCGCTGTCGATTGATTTTTCGAGCGTGGATTTCAATTCGTCGGTGAAAAGCCTCGTGGATTCGGACTGGTCAAGATTTTCGGCGTGAGTGCGTACTTCTTCGGCCTTCCCTCCGACTTCGCGCACCCAGTTATAGGGCGTCATATCGTTGACGTAATAGCTGCCGTAGAAGTAATCGAAGCCCTGATTCGTGGGGAGATATTCGCCATAGTCGCCAAGGTTCCACTTTCCGATGCACGACGTGTCGTAGCCGACCGCTTTCAACGCTTCGGCAATGGTGATTTCGTCGCCCAAAATACCGTCCACGTTGTTTAAGAACTGATATGGGTTGATAAAATGGGTGATTGAGTACGGATCACTGTCGCAAGGCGTCGGGAAAATAACGTTGTCGATATAGCCGCGCGTGGCGTAACGACCGGTAAGAAGACTGAACCTTGACGGGGTGCAGACGGGAGCGGATGCGTAAAAGTTTTCCATAAAAATTCCGCTTTCCGCCGCATACTTTCCGCCTTCTGCAAGAGAGTCGATGTTGGGCGTCTGAATGGTGGCGTTTGCTTTACCGAGATAGCTGTACGCCGAAATGTCCGAGTACGCCATATCGTCCATAAGTATGATAAGAACGTTGGGCGCGTCGGCGTCGGCTTGTGTTTTCGACAGTTCTTTAAGGTATGCGTCGTGTCCCGCCTGCAAACTTTCGACGGTCGGACGGATTCTCAAAGACATATAAAAGACGTAGCACAAAGACGTCGCTGTCATCGCAAGGGACAACGCTGCCGTCGCAAAGCGTTTAAGAGTGCCGTCGGGAAGTTTTTTGTCAAGCGCGTAAAGCATAAGTCCCGAGAAAAGCGGCAACGCGGACAAAATAAGATTATACAACACGATTTTGCCGAACTCGTCCGCGCCCCAGAAAAGGAAATACACGAACAATTCAAGAATCATATAAGCGTACGAGACGACGAAAAGCGGCTCGAACTTTTTGTTGAACAGCGCGCGGATAAACACGATAAGCGCGGTAACCGCCGCAATCGCCGCCGCAAACGGTGCAAGAAAATTGTATCCCGTGCCGAGCAGCACGACGGTGTACGCGATTGAAAACAAAAACCATACAAGGGCAAAGCCCGAACGTTCTTTTGAATTTTTAAGCATAATTTAACCTCTTACCGTATGATTATAACATAATGGGAATGTATTTTTCAAGCGATTACGAGGCGAAATCGTACGTTTGTCCAAAAACGTCGCTTTTATGTAATTTCTTGACACGATACGCCATATTTGATAAAATAGATACGTATTTTTTAATACTTTATCTACAAAAGGAGCGTTTAATGCTTAAATTAAAACACATTACCAAGGATTACGTCACAAAACAGAACACGGTTCACGTTTTGAAAGGCATCACCTTGAACTTCCGCGAGTGCGAATTTGTCACGATTCTGGGACAAAGCGGCTGCGGCAAAACCACGTTACTGAACATTATCGGCGGTCTTGACAGATACACCGACGGCGACATCATTATCAACGGAAAGTCGACGAAGGACTTCGACGACAGAGATTGGGACAGATATCGCAATAAACAAATCGGCTTTGTTTTCCAAAGTTACAACCTTATCCCGCACCTTAGCGTGCTTTCCAACGTCGAGCTTGCTTTGACGCTTGCGGGGCGCAAAAAGGAAGAATGCGAGGCAATTGCTCTCGAAGCATTAAGGAAGGTCGGGCTGGAAGATCAGGCGTATAAAAAACCCAACCAGCTGTCGGGCGGACAAATGCAAAGGGTTGCGATCGCAAGGGCGCTTGTCAACAATCCCGCGATAATTCTCGCGGACGAACCCACGGGCGCGCTTGACACGGAAAGCGGCAAAATGGTAATGAACCTGTTGAAGGAAGTTGCCAAAGACCGCCTTGTCATCATGGTGTCGCACAACGCCGATCTTGCGGCGGAATACAGCACGAGAACGGTCAGAATCGTCGACGGAAAAGTCGTTGACGACACCGATCCGCTTATCGATCCCGACGACGTCGAGGAAGAAGAAGCCGTCCTTGACGAATCAGGCGAACCCCTGCCCAAAAAGAAAACAATCCGTCAGCGCATCAAAAAAACATATCAGCAGATAATACACGAAAGACGGGAAGAACGCAAGGTTTCCATGGGCAGCGCGATGACGATAAGCATATCCGCCAAAAACCTTTACAGCAAAAAATGGCGCACTTTTCTTACTTCGTTTGCGGGCAGTATCGGCATTATCGGTATTGCGCTTGTTCTGGCGTTGTCTTCGGGCGTGAATAAGTATATCCGTCATACCGAAGAAAGCGCGCTTTCTCTTTACCCACTTGAAATCAGCCAGAGCGGCGCCGATCTTATGGAGCTTGCCAACATGCTTATGTCAAAGAGCGAAGGGCAAAAGTATCCTTCGGGCGCAACGGTGGGCATAAACCCCGTCGCCGGGCTTCTTGTGAAAGATATCGGAAGCCTTTCGGAATTTTTGAATTCCAGCACACTGTTTTTCAACAACGACCTTAAAGAAATCAAAGCCTATCTTGACGATCCCGACATCGGGCTTAAAGACGCCGACGGCTACGTAAAATACGTTTATTCGTCAAATCTTAACGTTTACAGGCGTATCCCCGTCAGAGATTCCGTGAACGGCGGAACGTATTATACGACGGGACACAAAACGGACGGCGTGCTCGATAACGCGGCGGACGCCGACGGAAACATCGACTGGTCACAAGTCCCTTATACGAAAATCAATCCGTTTGCAGACTCTATGGAGCCGATGATGGAATCCATGGGCTTTACAAACACGTTCAGAGATATGCTGGGCGAATTCAGCGGATATCTTGACGCGTTCAGCGTGTTTTCGGAACTTATTTCCAACCAAAAAATCCTTGAACAGCAATACGACGTCATCGCGGGCGCATGGCCCGAAGACGCAAAACAAGGACGTATCGAAGTCGGCGAAGACGGCAAAGAATACAAAGTTTTCGACTGCGTGTTGAAAGTCGACGAATACAACAAGATTCAGGACTTCATGCTGTTTGCGGCAGGTCTTGTACACCCCAACGAAGTTGCGGATATGTTCGGCGGGACGAACAGCGGCAACGGCTACGGATTCTATGACAGATATTTCACGGAAGGGGAACTGCTTGACATCGAATATGCCGTTCTTTGCGACAGCGACTATTTTGACGCTGCGGACGGAAAAATTACGAAATCGTACCTTAAAAACGGAAAACGCATTGAAGACAGCGGCACGTTCGTTGACGGACACTGCGGCATAAAAATGAAAGTGTCGGGCATCGTACGTCCCAACAAAAACGCGTCTGCTTCGGCAATTCAGGGCGTTGTCGGATATCCCCACGCCGTTGTCGAGGCGCTTGTCGAGCGTTGCCAAAGCCTCGGTATCATCGGTTCGCAATTCACGAATTGTTATCAGGTTGTGCCTTATGGCAGCGATTATAAGGTTGTGGACGGCAAAACGGTTGCATCAATCGACGAGGACGGCAACCTTGTTTATAATAACGTTCCCAGTGGATCGTTAATCGCTTTCGTAAGCGTGCTTGACACAATCGGACAGGAAATCACAAAGGATCGCATAATCGAAAAATCGGAAATAGTTGCGGTCGGTAAGTATGACGGGAAAGCCGAACTTGAAAGCAAGGTTCTTTCTTATATGAAAACCACTTTCGGATATGCCGAACTCGATAACCCCGACAGTATTCAGATTTACGCGGCGAATTTCGAAGGCAAAAAGAATATCCTAAAAGTCCTTGACGATTATCAATATTATGTCAGAGAAGGCAACGACGACGGCACGTACACATGGGTGAACACCGGCGAAAAGGACGAAAACCACTCCATCAAATACACCGACATGCTGCAAACGATTATGGGCTACGTCGAAAAAATGACCAACGCCATGATCACCGCGCTTATCGCGTTTTCGGCGGTGTCGCTTATCGTTTCGTCGATAATGATTTCAATCATCACTTATACGTCCGTCCTTGAAAGGCGCAAGGAAATCGGCATTCTGAGAAGTATCGGCGCAAGGAAACTCGACGTAAGCAACCTGTTCATTTCCGAAACTTCGATAATCGGTATGATTTCGGGCGTGCTGGGTATCGGCTTCGGCTATCTTTTGATTTACATCGCAAACGTGATCATTAAGAAAGTCATCGAAATTCCCAACCTGTTGCACCTTGACTGGTATTACGCCATTTCGCTTTTCGTGATAAGTTTCTTCTTGTCGATGATTGCGGGCATTATCCCCGCGGCGATTGCGGCAAACAAAGATCCCGTCGAGTGTCTGAGATCTGAATAATCAACCGCTTGAAAACTGTCGCGATATGCGGCAGTTTTTTATTGTCCAAAATGTAAAAAAACATTGACTTTAAGTATATTTAGTTATATAGTATAGTAATATTTAGGATTACCATTTAAAAGGCCGTTTTATGAACTATTACGAAATCTTATTGCCGCTTGCGCTCATACTGCTTTTGTCCAAGTTTATGTCGATTCTATTCAAAAAACTCGGGCTGCCGCAGGTTGTGGGGATGTTGCTTGCGGGCATACTCCTCGGGCTTATCAAGTTTATCCCGGGACAAACGATATTCAACGCCACCGCAATGGAAGGCATTTCTTTCCTTGCAAAAATCGGCGTAATTTTCATAATGTTTTCGGCGGGGATAGAAACCGACCTGAAACAATTCAAATCCACGGGGGCAGCGTCGGTTGTCATCACGTTTTTCGGCGTGGCGTTTCCTTTGCTGTTCGGATTTCTGGTCGCAAGCGCGTTCAACGGCGGATTTCACGTGTCGCGCTCACAGATTCTTTCCAACCTGTTTTACGGCACGATACTTGCGGCGACGTCGGTCAGCATTACCGTTGCCGCGCTTAAAGAGCTGGGAAAACTGCAAACGCGCGTCGGCACGTCGATTGTCAGCGCGGCGATTCTGGACGACATAATCGGCATTGTTTTGCTGTCGCTTATGATCAGCCTTGACAAAAGCGGGAACACCGCGGACGTCTGGGTTGTCGTCGCAAAACTTATCGCATTCTTTGCAATGGCGATACCGATGGGCTACGTCGCGTTGTTCATAATCCGCCGCATAGATTTAAGATATCCGCACACAAGACGTATCCCGATTCTTTGCGTCGTGGTGTGTTTCGTGTTCGCTTACTCCGCGGAAAAACTCTTTGGAATTGCTGACATTACGGGGGCTTACGTTGCGGGACTTATGCTTTCGGGCATTGCCGACAGGACGTACGTCGACCGCCGTATCGAAATCAGCAATTATATGATTTTCGCGCCCGCATTTTTTGCAAACATAGGGATAAACCTTAATTTTGACCACTTTAACCCCGCTTTTGTGGGATTTGGCTTTGCATTCGTTGCGGCAGGAATACTTGGAAAAGTTGTCGGTTGCGGTCTTGGCGGATTGATTTGCGGATACGGAATAAAAGACAGTTATCGCGTGGGTATCGGTATGATGGTGCGCGCGGAAGTCGTGCTTGTCTGCACGCAAAAGGGCATCGACTACGATATGGTCAATCCAAGCATTATGCCGTTCGTTCTCATACTAATTCTTGTGACGTCGCTTATCACGCCGCTTCTTTTGAGACTGTCTTATAAGAAGGAAGAAAACGGCGGCAAACTTCCGCCGATAAATCCCAATGCAAAAGTAAAATTGTACAGTACCAACGACAACGAATCGGACTTCATAAAAACCGACACTGACAAGACAATCTAATATGACGCCGAAAGATACGATTTATAACGGCGCGGACGAAAAAACAAGAGCGTTCAGCGCAAAACTTATACCGACGAAAAAGGCGATAATCGGGCTTAAAACGCCTTTTGTCGAAAGCGTCGCAAAAGATATTGCGGCGGGGAAATACGGCGATGTACGCATCGTCGTCGGTTCGCTTTCCGATGACGTGTACGAAGAACTTTTGATAAAAAGTTTCGTCGTTGCAAAGCTTAAAACCGACGACGAAACGAAAAGGGCGGATGTAAGAAACATCGTTGCTGCAATTGACAACTGGGCGAATTGCGATATGTTCGTCGCAAGGTGCAAGTTCATCGGAAAAGACCGCGCAAAATGGTTTGATTATCTGACGGAATATCTTGAAAGCGATAAGGAATACGACCTGCGCTTTGCAATCGTCGCGATGATGACGTATTATCTCACCGACGAATATATCGACCGAGTGCTTGCGCTTTCGTCAAAAGTGAAAAGCGACAAGTATTACGTAAAGTTGGCGGTTGCCTGGCTTATGGCGACTGCGCTTTGTAAATTTCCCGACAAAGCTCTTGACGTGATAAAAAGTAACGTCTTGGACGTATGGACGCACAACAAGGCTTTGCAAAAGGCGCGCGAAAGTTTCAGAATCGATAAGTCGCAAAAGGATTATCTCAACACTCTCAAACGAAAATAATCAAAAAAGGCATAAAAAAACCACCGGGATTTTTTCCGCGGTGGTTGTTTTTTTGAAGATTACATAATCTTTCTGAAAATCGCCTCGACTTCCTTTCTGTCCCAGATTTGCGGGCAGGGATACAAGGGGTTGGCTTCGTGCAGGGCTTTCGTGATGCAGTCGTCAAGGTCTTCTTCCTTAATGAGCTGGCTGCCGTCTTTCGCGCGGATTTTGTCGGGAATGTTCATGGAAGAGTTCATATCCCTGATCCACTGAATGAAAGCGTTTGCTTTTTCGGCGTCGTCTTTGCCTTGGATACCGATGCAGTCTGCAAGGCGGGCAAGTTTCTTATGCGCGCTCTTTCCGTACGCTTCGAGAACGTAGGGAAGGATAACCGCGTTTGCAAGACCGTGAGGCACGCCGTAGTGTCCGCCGAGCGTATGTGCGATTGCGTGTACGTATCCGACGTAGGAACGGGTGAACGCGCGACCTGCGATGAACGAAGCGTATTGCATTTTGTTTCTTGCTTCAAGGTTGTCGCCGTGCTCGTAAGCCTCTTTCAGATACTTATGGATAAGTTGAACTGCCTCGACGCTGTCCTTTTTGGTTTGTGCGGTGTTTTCGCCGCCGATGTAACCTTCGACTGCATGAGTCAAAGCGTCCATACCGGTGGTGGAAGTAATGTGAGGGGGCAGACCGATTGTGAGTTCGGGATCCATCACGATATACCGCGGTATAATCTTCGGGTCGTTAATGGGGTATTTTTCGTGCGTATCGGGATTGCTGATAACAGCGGCAAGAGTTGCTTCCGAACCTGTGCCGGACGTCGTGGGAATCGCGACGAGCGGGGGAAGTTTTCCGAAAGGTTTGCCCAAGGTAACTTTCAGCACGCCTTTAAGTTGGGGTACCGATTTTTTGGGAAGCATGACGCGCGCGCCGATGCCTTTTGCACAGTCCATGGGAGAACCGCCGCCGAGAGCGATAATGACGTCGCAATTGTTTTCCTTGTAAATGCGAAGACCGTCTTCGATGTTGGTGATGGTGGGATTGGGCACTACGTCATGGTAAATGACAGCCTTCATTCCTTCTTTTTCAAAAGCTTCTTTAATGGGGTCGGCAATACCGAGTTTGTACAAGCCGCCGTCGGTAACGATAAGCGCGCTGGTGCAACCTTCTTTTTCCTTGATCCATTTGGGAAGTTGTTTGATTGAACCTGCGCCCGAAAGTGTGCCTTTGTTCTGATGCCACGGCAAGAACCACATTGCAACCCACATGGATTTCTGGAATACTCTGTAACCGAATTTAGTTAATCCGTTCATTTTATTCCTCCTGATTAAGATTATACGAAAATTATACCATCTAAATGCAAAAAAGAAAACGATTTTTACGAAAAAAAGAATAATCGTTCGGTTTGCGCCAAAGAACCGCCGGTTTTTTCGGCAAAACAGACAGCCTTGTCCGCCGCCGTATATAAAAAACGTAAACCTTTTCGACGGCGCATATATTGACTTTGAAACTCACTTAGTGTAATATATATTATGTCATAAAGACAGGGAGGAAATTATGTCTGAATCTATCTCAAACGAAAGGTTAAGCAAACGTAATCTGTGGGGCTACTCGATGGGCGGTATCGGCAGAGATATGGCTTATCAGCTGGTCAACACGTACCTTCTGACGTTCATCACCTTTACAAAAGGGCTTTCGAACACCGAGTTCGCAATGGTTGGCGTCATTATGGTTATCTGCCGTATTTTCGACGGCTGCAACGACCCGTTCATGGGCAGCCTTATCGAAATCACAAGGACGAAAATCGGCAAGTTCAAGCCGTGGATTCTTGCGGGCGTATTTACGAACGTTGCGGTTATCATCGCGCTGTTCTGCGTGCCGCTCCGCGGGACGAGTTATCTCATTTTCTTTGCGTTCGGATACCTTCTGTGGGGTATGACCTATACGATGAACGATATTTCGTATTGGGGTATGATGCCTTCGCTGACCTCAAACCCCGGCGACCGCAACAACCTTACGACGCTTGCAAACATCGGCGCGGGCGTCGGCGCGGGGCTTTCTGTCCTTGCAATCCCGTCGCTTACGCAGGGCAACCTGGCAATCGCGTCCAACGCAAGCAAATCCTACGCAATCGTGTCGATTATCGTCTGCATAGTTTTCTTTGTATGCCAGATTATGACGGTTTTTGTCGTAAAAGAAAAACCTTTGCCCAAAGTCCGCGTGGACGACGGCGAAAAACGTTCCTTAAAGGAAATGTTCAGGGTTATCTTCAAAAACGACCAGTTAAAACCCGTTATGGTGGCGATGCTCCTTTACAGTATAGGCAGCGGTATCACGATGGCTCTTGCGAGTTACTGGATTTATTATCGCTTTGCATATCAGGGACTTCTCGTCACGCTGTTCACGGTTATTTCGGGTATTTCGACGGTTGTCATCGTATTCTTCCCGATTCTGTGCAAAAAACATTCAAGGCGCTGGATTTCGAAACTTTCGATGATTATGATTATAGTCGGATATCTTCTGATGTTCATAATAAGCCTTGCGACGGGCGCAGATCCAAAAGCGGACAAAGTCGGTTTTAATGTCGGCGAAGTCTTTATCCCCGTAACGTTCATTTTCACGGGGCTTTCGGGAGCGTGCGCTTTCTTCGGACAGACGCTGTTTTATCAGGTGCTTACGATTTCGGTCGCGAACACGGTCGAATACAACGAATATACGACGGGAACGCGCGACGAAGGCGTTATATTTGCGTGCCGTCCTTTCACGACGAAACTCGGCAGCGCGGCGGTCGTCGGCATTACGACGCTTGTCGTTCTCGCACTTGGTCTTAACCCCACCAACAAGGCGATTTCCAACGCCGACTACGAGGCGGGACAACTTGCGATTCAGGTGGAACAACTCGTGAAAGACGAAACCCCGAATTTCGATTCCCTTTCAAAGGCAGAGCAGACGAAACTTATCGAGGCAAAGAAAAAGTCCATCGAAACCGAAAACGTCGCAAAAATCGAAGACATCATTCACACAAACGAAAAAACGAAGGTCGCAAAATGGCAATATCAGACAATGTTTGCGTTCATGACGTTGCTGCCCCTTGTGATTCTCCTTGGAAGTTTTGCGATATACTTTAAGAAGTACAACATAAACGAGGAACGTTACGACGAAATCTGCGCCGAAATCGCAAGGCGCAAACTTGCGGCGGAAGGCAACGCGGAAGTCGTGCTTGACGGCGCGGACGTAAACGAACTCGAAAACGATTTAGCATCTTCCGATGCGGAAACACCGGATGAAATTTTTGAACAGGAAACGGCGGCGGACAAAATATCGGAAGCCCCGGACGAGGTTGAAAAATAGTCAATGATAGTTGCGGTTATTCTCGGAAACAGAATGAACGATAACGGCACGTTATCCGCGCTTGCAAGAAAGCGTCTGGACCTTGCCGAAAAACTTTATAAGGAGTATTCGCCCGAAGAAATTATTCTGTCGGGCGGACGCGCCAATCCCAAAGTGGACGTCACCGAAGCCGACGCCATGCTCAAAGAACTGAAACGCCGCGGCAATATCGACGAAAGCGTAATCTTGCTGGAAGGAAAATCCATGTCGACCAAAGAAAACGCGAAATATTCCGTGCCGATGGCGCTTAAATTCCACCCCGATAAGATTATCGTGTGCACCACGCGCGAACACGCAACGCGACCTTATCTCAATCCGCTCAGACTTTTCCGTCGCGCGGTCAAAGACAACGGAAGCAACGTGCCCGTTGAAATTTATACAAACAACAAATAACATTTTTGGAGATATAATATGTCTGAAATCAAAAGCGACGTCCTGATTATAGGTGCGGGACCGTCGGGTATTTTCACGGCGCTGGAACTTATCCGTAAGAACAGCGACAAAACCATCACCATCGTCGAACAGGGAAGAAACATCGACAGACGACACTGCCCGAAAAACAAAACGGGCAAGTGCGTAAATTGCAAGCCTTACTGCAACATCACCACGGGCTTTTCGGGCGCGGGCGCGTTTTCCGACGGGAAACTTTCGCTATCGCCTGAAGTCGGCGGCGACCTTCCCGAGCTTATCGGCTACGACACCGTGCAGGAACTTATCGACTACACCGACGGGATTTATCTCGATTTCGGCGCGGATAAGAAAATCGAGGGCGCAAACAGCGAAGACGTTAAGGTCAAAGAAATCCGTCGTCGCGCAATCGCAGCAGGACTGAAACTCGTCGATTGTCCCATTCGCCATCTTGGCACGGAAAAGGCGCACGAGGTGTATTCCCGCATTGAAAAATTCCTTATCGACAACGGCGTGAACATTCTTTTCGACACGTCGGCGGGCGACCTTATCATAAACGACGGAGTGTGCGAAGGCGCGCATTTCATCAACAACGTTACAAAGCAGGAATTCGTCATAAAGGCGGAAAGAGTGGTTGTGGCAGTCGGTCGTGTCGGCGCGGACTGGCTTGACGATCTGTGCAGAAAGTACGGCATAAAACGCCGTGCTGGCGTCGTCGATATCGGCGTCAGGGTGGAGTGCCGCAACGAAGTCATGGAAGAAGTCAACGACGTGTTGTACGAAAGCAAACTTATCGGTTACGTCCCGCCGTACAACGATAAAGTCCGCACGTTTTGCCAGAACCCCGGCGGATTCGTATCGCAGGAAAATTACGAAGGCGGGCTTGCCGTCGTAAACGGACACAGTTTCAAGGATAAAAAATCCAAAAATACCAACGTCGCGATTTTGTCGTCGCACCACTTCCGCGTACCTTTCGATCAGCCGATCGAATACGCAAGAAAGGTCGGGGAACTCACGAATATGCTTGGCAACGGACAAATCCTCGTGCAACGCTTCGGCGATATCCTTGACGGCAAACGCACCTGGGAAAAAGAACTTGCAAGAAGCAACGTGCGCCCCACGCTTCCCGACGCGGTTGCAGGCGATATCACGGCGGCAATGCCTTATCGTCCGATGTCGAATATCATCAACTTCATAAAAGCGGTCGATAAAGTCGTGCCGGGCTTTGCGGGCAAGGAAACCCTGTTATACAGCCCCGAAATCAAGTTTTACAGTAATAAGGTGGAAATTGACGAGCGTTTTGAAACGAGCGTCAGAAACCTTTATACTCTCGGCGACGGCTCGGGCTGGACGCGCGGACTTATGCAGGCGTCGCTTATGGGCGTGCTCACCGCCAGAAATCTTTTCTCGGAATAAGAAAAACAAAATACGAACAAAAAATAAAAGCCTTGCGTTCTTGCAAGGCTTTTCGTTTGTTGGTTGATTAAATTTTTATGCCGCGCGTTCGTAAATTTCGTTTTCGCGACGTTTTTTAAGGACGGGAAGTTCCGCAACGCGGAAGAGGTGGAATTTTCCGTTTTCGTCCTTTGAGAACAATAAAAGGATTTTGCCTTTCACGACGCAGATGCCTGCGGCAAGCGGCTCAATCAGGAATACGACGCCAAGGATTGCCATAAACACGAATACTACCCAGATAAACGCGCCGTCCTTGAACCACATTTCAAAGCCTTCGTAAATGGTATGTACACCCATAATGTTGCCGAAGCCCGAAAGTCCCAACGCTTTTCCGGCGGCTTCGTTGACCTGCGCGGTCGTGTACTCGGGATGCGCAAGGCGCGCCGCGTCGATTGCGTTTTCGACGTCCGCCATATTGTACTTTGCGTGGAAAGGAAGCATTGCGATGAGTACGTAAGTCAAAGGAATTGTCAGAATGAACGCAAACGCCGTGATGAAAATCGTCAGACGTTTTCTCAGTTTATCGTCTTCAAAGCGCAGCGCGACGTTTGAAAACAGCATAATGCCCGTTGCCATTACTAAAATGACGACAAGATATTTTGCAAGGGGGTTTTTGATTGCGGCATAACTTTTGTAAAAGTTGGCAACGCCCATCGCGTTGACAAGGAACAGTATGCCGAACACCATAATGACGCACGATAAAATAATACCGTAAACGCATTTTTTGTCGTTTGACGAAAGATTTTTCATAATTTCTCCTTACCCTGAAAATCGGTTGCCCGTAAAACCATAATAACAAGCGCAGCAAACGTGTGTCAAATGTTTTTTGATATACAATATATTTTTATTATACTGTATTTATATTGTATGACATAATCGGCGGGCAATTTCTTGCCTTTCGCGCCGCGTTATGATAATATTATATGGAAAACAAGAGGTTGCATATGAGTTACGCAGACAAAGTATTCGTTGAAAACGTCAAAGATATTCTTGAAAACGGCGTGTGGGATACCGACAAGGAAGTCCGCCCGCATTGGGAAGACGGCACGCCCGCGCACACCGTCAAGAAATTTTGCGTCGTAAATCGCTACGACTTGCAAAAGGAATTTCCGATAATCACCGTAAGGCGGACGTTTTTCAAGTCCGCAATCGACGAAATTTTGTGGATATGGCAGAAAAAATCCAACAACGTCCACGATTTGAAAAGCAGAATCTGGGACAGTTGGGCGGACGAAAACGGCAGTATCGGGAAAGCGTACGGATATCAGCTTGCGAAAAAATCAATTTATAAGGAAGGCGAGTTCGATCAGGTCGACCGCGTGCTTTTCGATTTGAAAAACAATCCGCAAAGCCGCCGCATTATGACGAATATTTATAACTTCGACGACCTGCACGAAATGAATTTGTATCCTTGTGCATACAGCATGACTTTCAACGTTTCGGGCGACACCTTAAACGGTATTCTGAACCAAAGAAGTCAGGACACACTCACCGCAAACAACTGGAACGTCGTGCAATACGCCGTGCTTTTGCATATGTTTGCACAGGTTTCGGGGCTGAAAGCGGGCGAACTCGTGCACGTCATCGCCGACGCTCATATTTACGACCGTCACGTGCCGATTATCAAGGAAGTCATTGAAAAGCCGCAGTATCCCGCACCGAAGTTCTGGATAAATCCCGACGTCAAAAACTTTTACGATTTCACCGTCGACGATTTCAGGTTGGAAGGCTACAAATTCAACGACCTTGACAAAAAAATCGAGGTGGCAATCTGATGAAAACGATAGTTGCAGTCGACGAAAAATGGGGCATCGGCAAAAACAACGGGTTGTTGTTTTCAATCCCCGAAGATATGAGGTTTTTCCGCGAAACGACGCTTAATAAAGTCGTCGTGATGGGCAGCAACACGTTGAAAAGTTTCCCGGGCGGCAAACCCCTGAAAAACCGCGTGAATATCGTGCTTTGGCCTGACGCGGACGGGCGCAACGACGTCGTCATCGTGAGAAACCTTGACGAACTTTCAAAAACCCTTTCCGCCTACGACACCGACGACGTGTTCATTATCGGCGGGGCAATGTTTTACAAAACCATGTTGCCTTATTGCGATACGGCGTACATCACGAAGGTCAGGGCGGACGGGCAGGCGCAGGTTTTTTTTGAAAACCTTGACGAGATTCCCTGCTGGTCGCTTGAAAAAGAATCGGAACTCATAAACAACGGACAATACGAGTTTTCGTTTTGTACTTATAAAAACAAAAACCCGAAACCGTTTTAACGAAAAAACACAAGCGCATCGCACAGGCGGTGCGTTTTTTATATGGAAAAACGGCGCAAAAAAACCTCGGCAGAAACCGAGGTTTTTCGTTAAGTTCAATTAGTCGTTAAGGTTCTTGTAGTCGTCTTCCTTCTTCTTGGAAGTCTTTTTCTTATCGACTTGTTGTTTGCCTTCCTTGTGTTTGGGCAGGTACTTTTTGATGAAGAATGCCGCAACTGCGATGACGACGATTGCGCCGAACGCTACCGAAGTGAAGATAACCCAGTTGAAGTTCTTGCCACTGTCTTTGTTGTTTTCCTTATCGGGCTCTTTATCGGGAGTGGTTTCTTCTTCTTTGTCGATTGCGCTGTACTTGACGGTGTTGACCGTAAGGTCTGCGTGTGCCGCCTTGAAGTCGTTAACGTGTTTGTCGAATTCGTCCGCTTTCACATCGAGTTTTTCGATAAGGACGTCGTCGAACAGCACGTATCCGCTTGCTTTATTATCGGCAGATTCGCCAAAGCCCAGACGGATTTTGAGAGAAAGGTCTTTCGCATTTTCGCCGTACTTGTCGATTTTCGTGTCGGACGAGGGCGCTTTGATGAAGAACACGTATTCTTTCCAATCGGTGCTGTCGACCTCGATTGTTTGCGAAGCGTAGTCAACGTACTTGCTGTTTTCGCCGTAGTTTGTCGCGACAAGCGTGATATACGCTTTGCCGGTGTGACCTTCGGACAGTTTCGCCCAGACGGAAATCTTGTAATAACCGTCTTTCGTGAGCGTCTTTGCATCGCTTGCGTAATAGCTTGCGCCCGCCGTGTTAAGGTAAGGGATAATCAGGCAGGATTCGCCGCTGTGCGCTTTGTAATCGGTGCTGTAAATGACGCCGCTTTGAAGTTGTTCGGTATCGGTATCCTTAGTCAGGGACGTCTTTGTCCAGCCTTTCGGGGAAGTGGGTTTGTTCTCGTCGGGGGTGGTTGCAAGACCGAAGCTGTCCAGGTTCATTTCGACGCGTTTGGTTTCTTCGTACTCGTCGGCGGCAGACGCCGTTGCGCTTGCGGTTTTTGCATTGTAAACGCTTTCGGAAATGTCTTCCTTGATGACGTAGTCGAAGAGCACCGTGCCGCCTTTCGCGCTGCCACTGTAATTATAAGTTTCGGTGGCGTCTTTATGGGTGTTCTTATTGTAAACTTCGTATTCGTTGGCAGCTTTTTTGACATACTTGCCGTTAAGACCGTCCGCAAGCACCATATTCGCGTCGGTGAGGGCAATATCGACGTCTTTACCACCGAGGTACAATCCCAGCGTTGCGCTGATTGACGAGAAGCCCGTCTTGACGTAGAAGGTGTAGCGTTTCCAGCCGCCTGTTTGAGAAGCCGTGGATGCTTCGATGTTTTCAAACTTGCTGTCGACGTTGGTTTCTGAGATGTTATTGTCGGTCATAAGGTAAACGCTTGCTTTGCTGTCGCCCATGACCTTGACCATAACGCTGATTTTGTAATAAGAGTTCGCGTTGAGCGTGAAACTGTTGGACACGTAGCCTACGCGCACAGATTCTTTCGCAAGACCTTCAACGTCCGCGGAATTGATGAGCAGGTAAGAGTCGCCGCCCGCATAAATGCCGAATGTTTCAACGTCTTCTTCTTTGCATTCAAACGGTGCGGTTTTGAGCGTGTCGACAGGAACGCCGAGTTTCGTTGCAAGGTTAGAAAGAAGCGCGTCGCGATTTACGTCGACGATACCCGCAACTGCCTTGTCTTTTTCGCCTTTAAGCGTCCAGCCGGAAGGTACGCCGAAAGAAGTGCTTTGGAATTCGCCTTTTTCGTTTACGCCGCCGTCCTTGAAGAACTTCGTATCGGAGTAGTTGTATTTCTGGAACTGACCGTTGGTGAACGTTTCGCTTGAAAGCGTTTCATACCAGTCGTATTTCTTTTCGTACGTGCCGGAAGCCGACGCGCCGTTGTATTTTGTATAATCCGTTTCGACAAGAGACGCGTTTGCGATATATGCCGTGCCGCTGAACAGGGTGGAACTAGTGAACGCGCCGCCGCTGCCCAAAGAAATTTCAAACGTTACGACTTGTTCTTGGAGCGACGCGGTGTGGAAGTAGCAAACGAGTTCGCGATAGCCGTTAAGGCTTGACGAGCTGTCCGCAAGGTCTTTGTCGGTGGTAACCGCGGCAAACGTCGCGATTGCTTTTGCGGCAGAGTTAGTGTCTTTATCGCCGTCGTATACGGTCAGGACAACGCCCGAAGTCGAAGGAACGTCAACAGTCCTTACCCATACGCTGAAACGGTAATATGTGTCTTTTTGAAGTGTTGCCTTGGTCTGGAATTTCGCAATGGTTGCTTTCGCCGACGTGAATTTTCTGTTTCTTTCCGAGAAGTTTGACGAAACGTAAGGCGTTTTGTCGTCTACCGAGAATTCTTCGCCGTCGCCGGTGATGGTCACGGGAACGCCGTTGATGTCGGTGCCGCTCTTGTTGACGAAAGCGTCGGTGAGTTTATTGTCTGTCGGTTTGAAACGGTTGTCGGTGACGTAGTCGCCTGTTTGCGTGGTGTCGTCGGTTTCTTCGATTTTAAGGTCGTCGATAAGGATATAACCTTTTGCTTTGTTGTCGCTGTCTTTACCGAGACCGAAATGGAAGTAAAGTTCGTCCGCGGTATTCTCGTTTGCGTAAACGTAGAAAACGTGTTCTTTCCAGCCGGGGTTTTCGGTGTCTTTTCCGACGGGGATAATTGTATTGTCGGACAAATCTTTGCTCTTGCCAAGGGCAAGGTACGCGCTGCCGCTTTCGATATAATCCGTGTTCAGAGAAACGGTTACTTTGTAATATCCGCCGCGCTTGAAGTAAAGGGGATTCGTGGTGTAAAAGCCCATTCTCGCGTCGGCGACGTTATAGATTGCGAAAACGCTGCCGTGTCCTTCGACCGCAGCCGCGTCAACGGCGTATTCGTTCACAAGGGTGATTTTGCCGTCTTTTGCGTCGACTTCGTTCACAAGACCGTAGTTGCTGTTGGTGTCGGTTGTCGTAACTCTGTTGTAAAGATAAGGATAATCCGACGTGGTTTTGTAATCGAAGCTGCCGTTGGGCACCGAAAGGGTAATCGTTTTTACGTTTTCGGTGGGCAGGACGGTGTCGTCTTTGACGGTGGTCAGACGGATATTGTCAAAGAAAGCGTAACCGCTTGTTTTGTATTCGTCGCGCAGGTTGTTGTTGCCCAGCATGAGTTGCAGTTCAAGCGATGTGCTGCCGTTGTATTTTCCGTCGATAATGAAGGAATAAGTCGTCCATTCGCCGACGGTGATCGCGTCGAAACTTGCATAGCCTTCGGTTGCGGGAATCGACGAGCCCGAAGAATAACTTTTTGCGATTTTGATCGTCGCACCTTTTTTCTCGCCGCCGTCAAGGTTTGCCGTTCTTACGTCGACCTGCAAAAGGTATTTCGTGTTTGCCGCCGCGCTGAACTCCGAAGATCTGTACATATAGTAACGGGCTTCCGTGTTGTTTATCATAAGAACGTTGTCGTCCTTATTATAATTTTTCGCGTCTTCTTCGTCCGTCAGGCGTTTCGCGTCGAACTTCGAGAACGTGCACCATGCGCCGAGATTTTGATAATCCGCAAGGTTGATAACGCCGCGTTTTACGGTTTCGAGCTTGGGAAGGGTGCTGCCTTCGGTATCAGACGTCGGCGAACCGGTGAAACTCGACGGGGCGTAAGGATATCCTTTGTCCGACGTCGTGTAAGACCTGAAATTGCCGTTGGTGAATGACGGAGAAGCGCTCGTACTGTCTTCGGTCGAACCTTTGTTGTCGTCGTTTTTGTTGCATGCCGCAAGAAGAACGACGGACACGATAAGCGTCAGACATACGAGAAGTGTGAGCAATTTTTTAAGATTGAGTTTGTTCATTTCGACTCCTGTATAGTGTGTACTATGCGCACGTTGCGTGCGCTAAAAATAAAATATACATATTGCATTATAATACATATCAATATTTTTGGCAAATAAAAATCATTATTTTGCACTGTTATTTTGACGTCGTGATGATAACACGCCGGGTTAAAACAAAACTAAAAGACGGCGCCGTATTATTTTTTGAAAAATCAAGATACTACGGTTATGCAAAAATACGCGCGGGTCGAAAAGAAAAAAGAAGTTTTAAGGACGGCGGCGTTGATACTTTCCGGCGCGGTTACGGGGATACTGTCGGGGTTTTTCGGCGGCGGGGGCGGAATGCTTGTCGTGCCTGCGCTGACGCTTATTATGAAACTTACCGAAAAGCAGGCGCACGCAACCGCAATCGCGGTGATTCTGCCCGTTACCGTCGTCGGCGCGGTAACTTATCTTTTGCGCGGAGTTTCCGCGGGGGACGGTTTTGCGGGGACTGCAATAGGTGTTGTTATCGGCGGTCTTGCGGGTGCGATGCTCCTCAATAAATTGTCGAATAAGTTTGTTTCGTTTTTGTTTTACGGCGTGATGATTGCGGCGGGAATAAAAATGGTTTTGTGACACAAAACGGTGTTTAAGTTGTGAAATGAAAGTTTTATTTATCGTTTTCGGAATAATCGGCGGATTGCTTGGCGGAATGGGTATGGGCGGCGGAACGTTGCTTATTCCGCTTCTGACTCTTGGGCTCGACGTGCCGCAACAGACGGCGCAACTTCTGAATTTATTGACGTTCATCCCGATGAGCGCGTTTGCTCTTATCGTCCACGCCAAAAACGGATACGTCGCAAAGAAGCGTATCTTTTTCGTTATTCTGCCTGCGCTGGCGTTTGCGATTTTGGGCAGCGTTTTCGCAACGAAAATATCCGCAGAAGTTCTGAAAAAAGCGTTCGGATACTTTCTGATACTTCTCGGCGGCACGTATTTCATAAGTTGTTTCGTCAAAAAAATTCGTGAAAAATAGGAAAAATAAGAAAAATGTTTGAAAAAATCGCGGGAAACGCCGTGATTTTTACCAAAAAAACGTTAAAAATTTAACTTTCTATCAGTTTTAATTTTTTATTTTACAAATATTTATAATAAGTGTTATCATAAAATTATCGTGAAATAAGGAGGGACATAATTTTTGATTTTCACTTTTAAAAGAGGCGTTCACCCGGACGGCAAAAAGAAGTTGACGGAAAACGTCGCGCTTTCGGATTTTCCGACGCCCGTTTCAGTCTGCATACCTTTGTCGCAACACATCGGTGCGCCTGCCGAACCCGTCGTCAACGTCGGCGATTACGTCAAAGAAGGGCAACTTATCGGAAAATCGACGGGATTCGTTTCCGCAAACGTGTTTTCGTCCGTTTCGGGCACGGTTACGGGATTTATGACTTTGCCGACCGCTCCCGGCGGAACGTGCAATCACGTCGTCATCGCAAACGACGAAAAATACGACAAAGTTACGCTTCCCGCTCTGAACAACCCTTCGCCCGAAGAAATCGTGCATAGGATTCAGGAAGCCGGTATCGTCGGTATGGGTGGCGCGACCTTCCCGACTCACGTCAAACTTTCGCCGAAAACCCACGTCGACACACTTATCATAAACGCCGCCGAGTGCGAGCCTTACATCACCTGCGATTATCGTCTTCTTCTTGAAAAGACGGATGAATTCATCGCAGGCGTTTTGTTGCTGAAAAAGGCCCTCGGCGCGGAACACGTCTTTATCGGTATCGAAAAGAACAAGCCGGAAGCGATCAAAAAACTTATCGCCGACTGCGCGAATACCGACATCGCCGTTGCGCCGTGCAAGGTGAAATACCCGCAGGGCGCGGAAAAACAGCTGATTTACGCCGTGACGAGAAGAAAAGTTCCTTGCGGCGGACTTCCCGCGGACGTCGGCGTCGTCGTATCGAACGTTCATACGGCTTATTCGGTGGCGCGCGCCGTTTATAACGGTGAGCCTTCCTACAAAAGGGCAATGACGGTATCGGGAAGCGGCGTGCAGAATCCCGGCAACTTCTGGGTAAGGACGGGTACGTCTTATCAGTTCATATACGACACCCTTGACAAAGACGTGTCGTTGCCCGAAAAGAACGTAAAAATCATATCCGGCGGCCCGATGATGGGATTCGCTCAGCCGTCGATGCGAGTCTGCACGACAAAAGGCAGTTCGAGTCTGCTGTTTCTGACGGAACAGGACGTCGAAAACAAGCCCCGTACGCAGTGCATCAACTGCGCCGGCTGTGCAAAAGTCTGTCCGATGCACCTTATGCCGATGAAAATCGAGGCGGCGGTTCTTTCGGGCGACTGGGAAGACGCGAAAAAATACGGCGTGCTTAACTGCATCGAATGCGGTTGCTGCGCTTATAACTGTCCTGCGAAACGCCCGCTCACTCAGGCAATCCGTCTTGGCAAGAAAACCATAAAGGAGAAGAAGATTTAATATGAACGACAGCAGTTATAAATACATAGTTTCGACTTCTCCGCACATCACGAACGGCAGAACGACAAGGGGCGTTATGTTTGACGTAATAGTCGCGCTTATGCCCGCGGTAATAGCGTCGTTTTTGCTGTACGGACTGTACACTTTGCTCATGACGGCGGTTTGCGTCGCGAGCGCGGTTTTCGGGGAATATATTTACAACCTTATCAGGAAAAAACCGCACACCGTCAACGATTTGTCGGCGGTCGTAACGGGCATACTTCTGGGACTCAATCTCACGCCGACCGTTCCGGTTTACGTGCCGATTATCGGCGGAATTTTCGCGACGCTTGTCGTGAAGATGCTTTTCGGCGGTCTTGGCAAAAACTTTGCAAACCCCGCAATCACGGCTCGTATTTTCGTTATGCTTGCCTGGACGACGGCGATGACGACTTTCGTCGCTCCCATCGATTTGTCGAACGGCGGCGCGGAACTTATCAAATATTTCAACCACGATACGGTCAACGCTCTGACTTCGGCAACTCCGCTCGTCGGGCTTAAAGAAGGCGCGGTGAACGCGTCCGCGCTCGACCTGTTCCTGGGAAGAACGGGCGGTTCTGCCGGCGAAACGTGCGCGCTTGCGCTTATCATCGGCGGCGTATACCTTGCGATAAGAAAGGTCATCGACGTTAAAATTCCGCTTATCTTCATACTCACGTATTTCCTTGTCACGCTTGCGATTTACAAGGACGCGAACGTTGCGGGCTGCGGCATTTTGTCGGGCGGACTGCTTCTCGGCGCGATATTTATGGCAACGGATTACTCCACGTCGCCCGATACCGTTATCGGCACGTGCATTTATGCGTTCGGCTGCGGGCTTCTCACGGCGATTTTCAGAAAGTACGGCAGTATGCCCGAAGGCGTTTCGTTTGCGATACTGCTTATGAACGTCGTTACGCCGCTGCTTGACAAATACATTCGTCCCCGTCCTTTCGGTTACGTCAAACCCGTTAAACCGAAAAAGGGCAAAAAATCCGAAAAGGAGGCGCAGGCATAATGGCAACGAAAGAAAGAAAACCCAATAAACTCGTCGTGTGGCTGAAAGACCACCCGATGCCCGCTTGCGTGATAGTATTGTCGTTGATCGCGCTTATCGCCGGGCTTCTTCTCGGCGGAGTAAACCAACTTACCTATCAGTCGCCCGAAGAAAAACTTGCGAAAAACCTTAGCAAGGCTTACGAAAGCGACGCCGGCTGGACAAAGGTTGAAAACCTTTCGGATTACAACGTTTCGCCAAGCGATTCTTCAACGACGCTTACGGCGGCTTACAAGAGCGCGGCAGAAGGGAAAGACGTTTATATTTACACGACTTCCGCAAAAGGATACAAGTCGGGGCTTGAACTTATGATCGTCGTTGAAAACGATAAAATCATCAAGATTATGAAAACGTCCTCGTCCGAAACCATGGGCATCGAAAGCAAGGAAAGTTTCCTTAATCAGTTTTACAACGTCGACCTGACGACAATCGACGGGTTCAGAACAAACAAACAAAAAACGACAGTCGGCAAGGAAGTGTCCGCCGTGTCGTCGGCAACGAAAACGTCCAACGCGGTTACGTCGAGCGTCGATATTGTCGCAAAATACCACAAAGCAATCAAAGGGGGTAACAAATAATGAGAGCAGGAAAAAACCCCAACAGTAAATGGAAAATCGTGACGAACGGCATTGTCCGCAATAACCCCACGTTCCGTCTGGTTCTTGGCACTTGCCCGACGCTTGCGCTGACGACCGCGGCGATGAACGGCATATATATGGGGCTTGCGACGACCTTCGTCCTTGTGTGCAGCAACGTGATGATTTCGCTTCTTAGAAACATCATTCCCGACAAAGTCCGTATCCCGGCGTACGTCCTGATTATCGCGACTTTTGTCACCGTCCTTGATATGGCGATGGAATACGCTTTACCCGACGTTTATGAAATACTGGGACTTTATCTGCCGTTAATCGTCGTTAACTGCATCATTCTGGCAAGAGCGGAATCGTTTGCGTCCTGCAACTCCGTCGGCGACAGCGCGCTTGACGGGCTTGGAATGGGGATTGGATTTATGTGTTCGCTCACCGTTATGGGCGGCATCAGAGAAGTCATCGGTGCAGGTACTTTCTTCGGTATCGCAATCGGAAGTCTTCCCGAATATTCGATGTCGGTAATTGCGATGGCTCCCGGCGGATTTTTGGTGTACGGACTTATGATGGCTGCCGTAAACTACATCAGCAACAGAAAACGCGATAAGGCTCTTCGCGAAGAAATCCGCATTGAAGAACTGAAACCCATTATCATAAAGGAGGGTAAATAAATGTCGTACTTATACCTTATTATCGGCGCGATATTCGTAAACAACTTTATCCTCACGCAATTTTTGGGAATCTGTCCTTTCCTCGGCGTGTCCAAAAAGACCGACAGCGCGCTCGGCATGGGCGTTGCGGTTATCTTCGTTATGGGCGTCGCGTCGATTATTACTTACGCGGTCAACCTTCTTCTTATTAAGTGGAACGTCGAATACATTCAGACGATTGCGTTCATTCTCGTCATCGCCGCGCTCGTGCAGCTTGTCGAAATCGTGATCAAGCGTTTCAGCCCGGGCTTGTATAACGCGCTGGGCGTATATCTGCCGCTTATCACGACGAACTGCGCCGTTCTGGGCGTTGCGATCGTCAACGTTACGCCGTCGTACGGATACAACCTTATACAAGCGTTTCTGAACGGCGTTTTCAGCGGCGTCGGCTTCACTCTCGCAATCGTACTTATGGCGGGCATACGCGAGAAATTGCGTCACAGCGATATCCCCGAAAGTTTTCAGGGTTTCCCCATTACGCTTGTTGCGGCGTCCATTATGAGTATGGCGTTCACGGCGTTCGGCGGTATGATTTAAGGAGGGCGGAAATATGATTAATTTATTAGCGGCTTCAAAAGCGCTTCAAGTATTTATCCCCGCTTTAATCCTTCTTGTCCTTGCGATGCTGTTCGCGATTGCGCTTGCGTATCTCGGAAAGAAACTTGCGGTAAGCCGCGACGAACGCATTGACCAGGTCAGGGATTGTCTGTCGGGCGCAAACTGCGGCGCGTGCGGATACGCGGGCTGCGACGGTTTTGCAACCGCTCTTGTCGAAGGAAAGGCGGAACTTTCCTCCTGCAACGCAACCTCAAAAGAAAAGAAAGAAGAAATCGCGGAAATTCTGGGACTCACCGACACCGGCGAAGCGACGAAAGTCGTCGTTTGCTGCCACGGCGGTCAGGACGCGAAAGATAAATACGATTACGTTGGATACGGCGATTGCAGAAGTATGGAACTTCTTGCAGGCGGTCGCAAACAGTGCGCCTGGGGCTGTCTGGGAACGGGCTCCTGCGTGGACGCGTGCCAGCATCACGCCGTTACCGTAAAACAAAAAGGATATTCCGAAGTGTCATTAAGCAAGTGCATTTCCTGCGGCAAGTGCATTTCGGTGTGTCCGAAAAAGATAATAAAAAGGATCCCCGCAAGCGCGACTTATTACGTTGCGTGCAGCAATCATCAGAAAGGTAAGGAAGTGCGCGAGCTTTGTACGAAAGGCTGTATCGCGTGCGGTATCTGCGTGAAACAGTGCGAGGTCGGCGCGATAACCATCGTCGACAACCTTGCCACAATCGATTACACGAAATGCATAAACTGCGGCAAATGCGCCGCGAAATGTCCGCAACGTTGCATAGTATCGACGGATGCCAACAGATAATAATACGAACTTAGGTTTTACGCCGTGTTTTTGACTAATACTGCGTTACGCTCACGGCTTATACGGTAAAGTATTAAGCCGCTCGCGTGCCTTGTCTTATCCTAAAAACACGACGGAAAACTTGTTCACAACCGAAAACGCCGAGATTTCAGATGATTTTTGGAAAAGGCGAACGCAGTTGTACTGTATGTACTGCAAGCGAGCATTTTTCATAAAAGCGTTGAAATATCGGCGTTTTGGCAACGTTCGTATTATTATCGTTGGCATAGCGTGAAATAATAAAATCGCATTCTTCAAAAACGTCCCTGTGAATAGCGGGGATTTTTTTGCGCGTTATTTCATAAAATCGTCGAAAATCGCCCGAAAAAATTGTCAAAAAGTGCAAAAATTTGAAAATACCCCCTATACAAACGTTTTTTTATATGTTATAATTCCATTAGTTTTAGGTTCAATAATAAACAACAATATACAAGTTTTAAGGATTTTTTATGGAAAAGATTGCAATTATCGATTTAGGTTCAAATTCCGCGCGTCTCGTACTCGTCAACATTCTCGAAGGCGGATATTTTGTCGTTTTCGACGAATTGAAGGAATCCGTACGTCTCGGGCAGGATATGGACTGGGACGGCTTTTTGAAGCCGCAACGCATCGCGCAAACGATAAAAACGCTGAAAATGTTCCGCCGTCTTTGCGACGCGAACGGCGTTGAAAAGATTTACGCTTACGCAACTTCCGCCGTACGCCGCGCCAAAAACCAGAAAAGTTTTCTTGACGAAGTCGCGGTTTCGTGCGGTATCAAAATTCAGGTTCTGACAAAGGACGAGCAGGCAAACCTTGTTTATCAGGGCGTCATCAACAGTCTGGAAGTGCCCAAAGGGCTTATTATGGACATCGGCGGCGGCAGCACGCAGTTCATTTACTACAGCCGCAAGAATATCCTTGCCAGCGAAACGCTGCCTTTCGGCTCGGTTACGCTTACCGACCTTTTCAAAAACGATAATTGCCCGCCCGAAGAAAAGGCGAAAAAAGTTCAGGATTTCATCAAGGAACATCTTGACAGGATCGAATGGTTCAAGGAAATCGATCCCGATACGCAATTCGTCGGCGTCGGCGGCACGTTCAGAAACCTCGGTCGCATAAGCAGGAATATCAAAAAATACCCGCTCGATATGATGCACAATTACCATCTTTCGACGGAAGAATTCAATCAGATTTACAACACCATCAAAACGCTTGACCTTGACCGCACCCAAAAAATCAAAGGGTTGTCGTCGGGACGCGCCGATATTTTCCCGACCGCGCTTGCAGTCGTTAAGGAAGTTATCGATTACGTCGGTCTCAACGAAATCATCGTCAGCGGTTGCGGACTTCGCGAAGGCGCAATGTTCCGCTATGCCGTGCCCAGCACCAACGAGAAACCGTTGTCGGATATTCTGGGACACAGCATTCAGACGCTCATGCACTATTTCGACGCGAACATTTCCCATGCGGAACATGTGTATAATCTGTCGTTACAACTGTTTAAGCAGTTAAAAGTGCTGCATAAACTGCCCAGAGCGTACGTTAAGGTGTTGCGCGTCGCCGCGCTTCTGCACGACAGCGGCATGCGTATCAAGTTCTATGACCACCATCGCCACAGCAGTTATATCATCTTAAACAGCAACCTATACGGCATTTCGCAAAAGGATCTTGTCGTGGCGGCGTTCGTTGCGGGCGGTCACAAAAAGAGCGACTTTAACGAGCTCGATATGAACAAATACCGCGTCCTGCTTTCTCAGGAAGATATCGAGGCAATCAAAAAACTTTCGGTCATTCTGCGTATTGCGGAAAGTTTCGACAGAAGCCAGAGCGGGCTTATCACCGGCATCAACTGCGACGTGCTCGGCGACAGCGTGATTATGAAAACGGAAACCGAAGGAGACTGCTCGCTTGAAATCAAGGAAGCACTCATGGCCTCGTCCGAGTTCAAGCGCGCATATGGTAAAAACATTGAAATCTTATAATGACGTAAAAGTGGTTCTTGCGTCGGGTTCGCCCCGAAGGAAGGAACTTTTAAGGGAGATTTTTCCCGAATTTACGATATCGGTAAACGACGCGCCCGAAAAGAAAATCGGGCGTTTTCCGTCAAAACTCGTCACCGATAACGCGCGCGAAAAAGCAATAGCGTCCGACGCTTTGGACGCGCTTGTCATCGCCGCGGATACCGTCGTTTTTATGGATGGCAGATATTTTCTGAAGCCCAAGGACGAGAACGACGCCTCGGAAATGCTGAAAACCTTGTCAAATCGCACGCATTTCGTTTATACCGGCGTCGCGTTGAGATTCAACGAAAAAATCACGACTTTTTACGTCGTGTCGAAAGTTAAAATGAAAAACCTTTCGTCGGATACGATTAAGGAATACGTCGCAACGGGCAGCCCCCTGGACAAAGCCGGCTCGTACGGCATTCAGGACGACGTCGTCGTGGCGGGTTATTCCGGCAGTTTCTCAAATATTATGGGCTTGCCCGTCGAAGAAACGTCCGTGCGTATCGACGAATTTTTAAGGAGTATTTATGGCACTCATGGAACTTGCCGTTGATTTCGGCTCGTCTTACATTACGATTTATAAGCGCGGCGAAGGCATCGTTCTGAAGGAAGCGTCAGTCGTCGTCGTCAGCACGCACAAGAAGAAACGCGAAGTCGTGGAATCGGGAAACGCCGCGAAAAACTACGTCAGAACGACGATGGGAAATGCGCGTGAAATTTATCCCGTGCGCGAAGGCGTCGTTGTGAGCGTCGAGGACGCGTCGCTTATGATGAGCGAATTTATCAAAAGACTTTTGCCCGAAAAGATTTTTAAGCCGCAAATCCGCGCGGTCGTGATGATCTCGTCTGGACTTACCGTTGTCGAAAGGCGCGACGTCGAAACGGTTATGCTAAACGCCGGTGTGAAAGACGTCATTCTTGTTGAGTCGCCGCTTGCGCTGCTTGCATACACCAACAGCGTCGGCGGACTGTTTCTGGATATCGGCGGCGGCACTGCGGAAGTCGCAAGCGTCACGAAAAACGGAATTTCCGCGGCGTGCAGCGTGAATATCGCGGGCGCGATGCTCAATTCCAAAATCATTGATTATTTCGTTGAAAATTACGGCTTAAAAATCGGCGATTATACCGCGGAGAAGTTGAAACTCGACGTTGGCAGTATGTACGACAACGATTTGTCGGCAACCGAAATAAGCGGTCGCGACGTTCTGGACGGAACGCCCCGCAGTATGGAAGCGTCGGCAAAAGACGTGCGCCGCGCCATTTCAAAATCAATCGACGCTCTTATCGAAGTCGTTGAAAACGTCCTGAATATGACACCGCCCGAACTTGCGGGTGAAATCGGCAAAAAGGGCATTTTCATTTCGGGCGGCACGTCGGAACTTCCGGGCCTTATCGAATATCTGGGCGTCAGACTTTACCTGCCGATAACGCAGCTGAAAGACTATGACAATGCCGCGGCTCTCGGCGGCGGCGTGCTTCTGGAAGACGGCAAAGCGTTAAGTCAGATGCTTAATATGAAGGTCGATTGACGGATATTTATCGAAATTGTCCGAAAAATCAATAAAAACATATAAAAACAAGCAAAATAACAAAAAAACACATTGAGTGTTCTTATGACACAAAAGACTGTGGTTTTGACATAAATCGACATAATCGGCGTTTCTTTTACGAGAAACGCTTTTTTTTGCAAAATTACACGGTTTACCATATATGCGGAGGTAAATTGTGGGAAGAAAAATTGTTGTTACATCGGGAAAAGGCGGCGTCGGCAAAACGACGCTTACGGCAAGTCTCGGAATCGCGATTGCCGAAACGGGCAAAAAAGTCGTGCTTGTGGACGCCGATATCGGGCTTAATAACCTTGACGTCGTTCTTGCGGTCGAAAACAAGGTGGTTTACGACGTCCTTGACGTCATATCGGGGAAATGCAGACTGAAACAGGCATTGATTCAGGACGTAGACAATCCCACGCTTTACGTTTTGCCGTCGGCGAAAATTCAGGACAGTCCGCTCATTACGGCGTGCAGTTTCCGAAACGTCGTGGACGCGCTCGCGCTCAACTTCGATTTCGTGATAATCGATTGTCCCGCGGGCATCGACAACGGATTTCACCGCGCGGTATCGGCGGCAACCGAGGCAATCGTCGTAACGACGCCGCATATTTCGGCTGTGCGCGACGCCGACAAAGTGTTGTCGATACTGTCCGGGTACTGTCTTATGAGCGTCGGACTTGTCGTGAACCGCGTACGCGGCGATATGGTATCGAAGGGCGAAATGATGAGTGCGGGCGATATCGTGCGCGCCGTCAGATGCGAGCCTGTCGGAGTTATCCCCGAGGACGACTACATCACGATGTATTCGCAGACGGGAAAAGTGCCTTTCGACACGACCTCGGGGCGCGCCTTCAAGATGCTTGCGTCGAACGTCATAAACGGCACGAAAAACATTTACGACTGCGTTTCGCGCGCGGGGCTCGGCACAAGAATCAGGAGGTTTTTCGGACTGTGAAAAAGACTGCAAAACTTGCAAGCGAAAGATTGAAAAACGTCATTTTAAGCGATAAAGTTTCCCATCCCGACAGGCTCAACGACCTTTTGAAAAGCGACGTAAACGATATGCTGAAAACTTATTTCGAGCTGTATCCCGGAAGCATAAAAGTGTGTCTGAAACCGTCGGAATACGGGCTGGATATTCTTATCGACGCAACCGCCATACGGGTTAAGGATTTCGGAAGTTTCGGGGAATAACCTCGCCGATTTTTTTAGAAAGCGGATTGTTCAGAATTAATCGTTGCATAGCGTCTTCGCCGAGTTTACACACGACTTCGTTGTTTTTCATAACGTAAAAAACATAACGATAATCGGGTTTTATAAGGCATAAAACGCGTTGTAAAGTTGCGTTTTCGTCGATATACAATGTTTGACCGATAACGCCTTTGTCATAGTTTTTCACAATTGGGGAAGCGTTATTAAGGTATTTAAGGTCTGCCGCGTCGCTTGGGAATATGTTGTAAATCATCAAAAACGCCGCCATTATAAGAAAGGTGAAATTCGGCGTGGTTTTTAGCGAAAACAGGTAAAATATAAGCAGTGCGAGCGACAGGATTATCCCGAAAATTCTGAGCAGTTTTATCACTCTCGGTTTATATCCCGAAATCGCCTCGATAACTCTTGCGCCGTCCAGCGGAGTTACCGGCAAAAGATTGAAAAGCCCCGTCCAGAGATTTGCGTAAAAAAACGTTTGAAGATATGCAAAACTTTCGGGAAAAATCCACCATATCGCCACGGTAAAAAGCGCAAGCGAAAGGTTCAGAAGCGGCCCCGCAAGCGCGATTATTACGTTGGATGTTTTGTCGAAATCGTGATTGTTGTAAAGCGTCGCGCCGTAGGGCAAAAAAATTATCCGCTCGGACGGATAACCTCTTGTTTTCGCGGCGATCGCATGGAAACATTCGTGCAGAGTAACCGCAAGAACGCTCGATAAAAACGCCCCGATGCCGAATTTCCACACGAGAAGGGCGGCAACGATTATCGACATCGGGTGAATTTTGATTTTCACTTTTTCAGGTCAATATCGAAGTAAGCGCGGCAATGCTTGCGTATTTTGCGATTTGTGCAATCAGAAAGCCGAGTGAAATCGCGGTAAGCGCCATAAGCGGCAGAATCAGCAGACTGCCCGTGCCTTCCTTATTGAAAGAGCCTTTGATTTTCTCAAAGAATTGCCGCGATTTGCGCGCGGGTTTTACGTCGTACGAAACGTAATCGTTGTTGATAATCTGGTTTTCCACGTTATCGATGTCTTCGTATTTCATATTTGTCACCTCACGCTATTATACGACGGATTTTCACGATATATGCCAACGACTTAAAATCCCATATCCCTTGACATTTTTTTTCATGCATATTACAATATTTAATTGCATAAATGAATGAAAATCGAATAATCGAATTCGGTTGAATATAATTTTGTCGGACGCGAAAAACACCGTTTGCACGGCGGAATTTTCAAAAATCCGACGTTTTATAAGGAATTTTTATGAAAAAACTCTTCATCGACTACCACCCGAAGCGCGTTTGCGTCGCAATGACCGAAAATAACGAGTTGAAGGAATATTACGTCGAAAAAGCAACGAAACCGAAAATCGTCGGCAACATTTACAAGGGCAAAGTCGTCAATACCTTGCAGGGAATGAAAGCGGCGTTTGTCAATATCGGGCTTGAAAAAAACGCCTTCCTTTACGCGGGCGAAACGCTTGTCGACAAGACCACTTTGGGCGACGGCGCGCTCGTTATGCCGCAAAAACTCAACGTGTCGCCGGGCGACCGCATTATGTGTCAGGTCGTTAAGGATTATTTCGGCACGAAAGGCGTCAGAGTTTCGCAAAACATATCGTTGCCGGGCAGGCTCGTGGTCATTATGCCGCAGATGGATTACGTCGGCATATCTCATAAAATTTCCGACGAGGCAAGAAGAGCCGCGCTTTTGAAACTTGTCAAAGAAAACTGTCCCGCGGGCGTAGGCTTTATCATTCGCACCGCCGCGCAGAACGCCGACGACGCGGATATCGTCAAGGAAATGAATTCCCTTGTCCAGAAATGGAAAAGCATCGTGCAGAGTTACAAAACCGCACAGGACGGCGACGTCGTTTACGAAGAGGGCGACCTTATCTTCCGCACAATCCGCGATATTCTGGACTCCGACATCGACCGCATTATCGTCAACAACGAAATCGTTGCCCGCGACCTTCGCCAGAGTCTTGTCGAAATTTACGGCGACAGAGATGTTGTGGAACTTTATACAGGCACCGAAAACCTGTTCACATATTACAATTTGCAGTCGCAGATTTCAAAACTCATAAAACGCAAAGTAATTTTGAAAAACGGCGCGTATATTATCATCGACCGCACCGAAGCGTTGACAGCAATCGACGTCAATACCGGAAAATACGTCGGCGAGAACGATTTGGAACAAACATTCCTCAACACCAACTTTCTGGCGGCGGAAGAAATCGCCAAACAGTTGCGCCTTCGCAATATCGGCGGTATCGTCATCGTCGACTTTATCGATATGGAGCTGGAAGAAAGCCGCAAAAAACTGCTTGCCGCTTTTGAAAAGGAACTCAAAAAAGACCGCGTCCGCACAAGTAAACCCGTCATGACCACTTTGGGACTTGTCGAAGTCACGCGAAAGAAAACAAGAAGCAGCGTTTACGATCTGCTGCTTTCGGAATGTCCGTATTGTCAGGGCGACGGGTTCGTTTTCTCGGAAGAATACGTCATTATGCGTATTCGCGAAGCACTTATGAATCTTATGAGCGACGAGGATCCGCGTTCCGTCATCGTTACCGCAAACCCCGACGTTTACAACAAAATATTCGCTTTGCGTTACCTTGAAAGAGAGTGCAAAACGATTTGGAAAGGCAAGCGCATCTATATTATTCCCGACGCGCTTTTACACCGCGAAAAGTTCAGCCTTTCGCCGACGAACGAATCGGTGTTGACCTTACCCGAAAACGCCAAACTCCTATATTAAAAAGTCATAATTTTGCGACCTTTTGAGTTTTTGGCAAAACCTTACTCGGTTACGTACGCCTAAGTACGCGCCCTCGTAAGAACTTGCCAAGAAACGTCAAAATCTCATCAAAATTCTGACTTTTTAAGAGAATTATGATATTTAAAAATTCTCGCCGTTTTAGGGAAGTTGGTATTTTTATACCCGCCGAGAATGCTCATGTACGGTAAAGAAGCAAGCAACCGAAAACAAGAGATAGACCGCCAGCACTACACTATTCCGAACCAAAGACCAAAAGATAAGCATTGTGGGAAAATCTAAACTTTTGGATTTTCCTACAATGCCAACTACGGCGGAATCCCTCCCACTCCTTATATCTTTCTGTATACATTGAATTTGTATTTAGTAAAATGCAGACAACACCACGGATCGGCTTTTGGTTGGACAATTCCAACCAAACACCACAGCAGACAGCAGAAAACATTCTGAACGCTAGGAAGCCGGTATGATTGTTACATATAAGGGGAAGAAAAATTTCTTTTAGGTACTTGCTTTCCTAAAACTGATGTGATACAATGATTTAATCCAGAAAAGGAGTAAAAAATATGCGGCAAGGTATTCTTAAATAAAACTATAATCAAATAGTGGGAACA
>ENA-ORPH01000064-ORPH01000064.1-human-gut-metagenome-genome-assembly--contig:-NODE-64-length-114671-cov-8.059503_pt1 | contig 114671 bp, 71 predicted proteins | sample MGYA00242142_ERZ509074 | MGnify/ENA primary metagenome ERZ509074 (study PRJEB26280, sample SAMEA2338724) | human gut metagenome | biome: human gut; feature: human-associated habitat; material: faeces...
TCTCAAATGTTTGCTAATATATATTTAAATGAATTAGATCAGTATGTTAAACACAAATTAAAATGCAAATATTATTATAGATATATGGATGATATGGTTATAATGTGCAAAAATAAAGAAATTGCAAAAGATAGCTTAAATAATATAACTAAATTTTTAAAAGAAAATTTAAAATTAACTTTAAACTCAAAAACAAGAATTTTCAAAGATATACAAGGGGTTAATTTTTGTGGTTATAAAATCAATGAGAAAAGACTAAAAATAAGGCATACAAGTAAATGTAGAATGAAGAGAAAACTAAAAAGATATACAAGACAATTAAAAGAAGGCAAAATAACATTAACTGAAATACAAAGAAGTATTGCAGGTTGGCTAGGCTATGTTAAACATGCAGATTCTTATAAGTTAAGAAAAAGTATGTTTTATATAGAGGGATAGACTTAAAAAAGGTATTCTTATCGTGTTATCCGCGGTGGCAATTACAACAATAATGGAAACAATTACCCTGTCGCCTATCGCAATTACAACAATCCTAATAACAACTATAACAACACTGGTTTTCGTGCCACGCTCTAATATTAAGTCAGATTATATATTTCATGGAATATATACAGTATAGGTATTAGATATTAAAGGAAGTCTATTCCTTCTTAAAAGCAATTTTAAGTAAATATGAATTATAAAAGTATATGTATTAGTAAATTGAAAAATTGAATATATGTATACTTTTCTATTTCCAATACATATATATTCTCTATTATATTCTTTTAAAATTGCACTATTTTGAACTTTTTGCTTTTGCTTATTAAATGCTCCAATTTCTTTGCAAGTTTTTCTAGTATCTAAATATAAGTTATTGCAATATTTTTGGTCATTTCTACCTTTTTGATTTGGATTATTACTAGTAGTGATAGGTATAAATAATCTACCACAATTTTCACATTTATTTATAGTAAAGTTATTTTGAATTACTTTAAATAGCTCAAATCTAATTTGTTCTTCAGTATTTTTAAGTTCATATACTTCTTCTACTGCTATATGTTTTTCTTTTATTAGTTTAACTACATCATCTACATCTAATCTTCTTTCTTGTAGAGATAACCCTTTATCACATACATATTTTGTTTTAAATTTAGTATCTAAAAAAGTCGCATGTGCTGGATTAGTATTAAGATAGTGTATATCAAATACTCTTTTTGCCTCATATAAATATAATCTTTCTTCTGTACTTAAATTTCTCACAATAGAGTTATTAGAATATTTACTTATCAATTCTAATCGCTTTTTTAAATCAGTCTTTTTTTCCATAAGATTTTCTATTAGTAGGTCTCTTATAGTTTCAAAGTATTTTATATATTCATTATGTTTTTTAGTTGATACTTTTTCAATGTTATAAGTAAATTCATGAAGGATAAGTTCTATTGTATAAGGATTTTCTTGTATTTCCTCATAAAGTTCTTTCGCATAGTATTTTGGATTTTCAATAAAAACGCCAATTTGAGATTTAAATAATAGATCAGTTCTAAATACTTTAGAATTATATGTTTTCACAATTATATCTATTAAGACTTGTGTATAAAAATGAGTATATGGCGAAAATTCTAAACATGCTCTAACTATTTGAAACATTTTAAAGAAGCAATCCAATTTTTAATCCATGGTATTTGATTCTTTGGCAGTACATACAAGTTCTATTAATTGGGTATACATTGTTTTTAATTTATCAAAATCTTCATAACTCATTATTGCAAATTCATATAATTTATCTCCAATATTATATTCAAAATGATGAGTAGCACCAAAAAACTTTCCGATCATTTTTTATTACAATTTTATTATTCTTAAGTGTGAAATTAGTTATCATATTAAGGTTTCCTCCATTTTTAAAAATAGAATATAGCTATTTTGATTTTTAATTTATCTATAGACTTGCAAAAATGTATTTACAACACTTTTTAAGGCTCTTATAATAAAAACTGCAAGTAGAAAATAGCACGTGTGAATAATTATTTTCTATTACAGTATAGCACTTTGAAAATTAAATAGCAAACTACAAGCACAGATAATGAAACTTTCGTCTGGCTAACGTGATGTAAAGGGGCGATTCACTAAAGGTGGAATGAGGGCAAATCTCATATGGGATTAAATCCACTTGTGGTTTTTAAATTGATAAGACATAGCAGAGTGTATTGTATAAAGTAAGGGAAAATTGGAAATAATTACAACTAAAGGAGTGAGATTTATGCAAGAAAGAAAAGAAAAGAAAAAGTATAAAAAGAAAAAGAATTTTAAAATAAATATTATATTTAATGAAAAAGGAGAAGCATTAGAGAAAATAATAGAAAGAGCATTTGGAAATTATTGTCTGAAGAAAAATTAAAGTAAAATAATGGTATTTAGTGAGATAATATGTTATAATACTTGCAAAGAGTATCAATATTATCTCATTATCTTTACATAGCAAGTAAGGAGGTAAATGTGAGCTATACAATAATGAATAATATTGATTATAAAGTAGGCATATATATAAGGCTTTCAAGAGAAGATGAAGAAAAAGAAAAATATCAAGAAAGTGAAAGTATTGGAAACCAAAGAACTTTGCTAATGCAATATATCAAAGAAAACAAACTAAACTTTATATCAGAATACGTTGATGATGGTGTAAGTGGTACAAGTTTTGATAGACCTGCATTTAATAGAATGATAGCAGATATTGAAACTCGGTAAAATCAATATGATCGTCACGAAAGACTTATCAAGACTAGGTAGAAATTATGTGCAATCAGGATTATACATTGAAACATATTTTCCAGAACATGAAGTAAGGTTTGTTGCAATATTAGACAATATAGATACGGCTTATGATACATCAAACAATGATATAGCACCATTTAAATCAATATTAAATGAAATGTATGCAAAAGATACATCAAAGAAAATAAATAGTGTATTACAATCAAAAAGAAATCTTGGAGAATATTTAGGAACAGCACCTTATGGCTATAAAAAAGATCCAGAAAATAAATACCATTTAATAATAGATGAAGAAGCAGCAAATGTAGTAAAACTAATATATGAAAAATATTTAGCAGGGTTTGGTACAATGCAAATAGCAGATTATTTAAGTAAAAAGAAGATTCCAATTCCATCAGATTATAACAAGAGAAAAAGGGGAACAAAGTCTTTGACTTATGGACTATGGCAACAATCTACAGTAAGATTTATTCTTTCAAATGAAATTTATACAGGAACAGTTATACAAGGAAAAAGAAAGAAAGTAAGTTTTAAATCTAAAAAATTTATAGATTTACCAGAAGAAGATTGGATAAAAGTAGAAAATATGCACGAAGCTATTATAAGTAAAGAGGATTTTGAAAGAGCAAAAAAAGTAATTCAAGCAACTAAAGGCTCAAGAGTAGTTCAAAATGATTACTTATTTAAGGGATTACTTAGATGTTATGATTGCAAAGGATATATTGGAATAAGAAGTCCAGATAAAAACGGAAATATCTATGGTAGATGCCAAAGATATGGAAGGTTTGGAAAATTTGATGTATGTTCACCACACAATTTTAATTATCAAGTTTTTGAAGAACAAATGCTAGAAGTTTTAAGAGAAGTTTGTAAAGAATATACCAATACAAAAAAACTAGAAGAAATTGCAAAACAAACAAAAACAAAACAATCAAAAGAAATAGATATAAAAAAACAAATAGAATCTTTTAAACAGCAGGTAGAGAGTGAAACTAGAAAGTTGGAAGTAATGTATGATGATAGACTGGCAGGAATTATAACACTTGAGGAATATATGAAAAATGCAAATAGAATAAAAGAATTGGTTAGAGGATATGAACAAAACATCAAAGAGCTTGAACAAGAGCTATCAGGAGAAAGTGATAAGACAAAAAATGATAATAGATTAGATAATTTGATAGAAGAGTTTCTTAATATGGAGAAACCAACAAAAGAAATAATTAGAGAATTTATAGAAAAAATTGAAATTCATAGCGACAAGCAAGTTGATATTTATTTCAATTTTAAACCATTACAAGATTTAAATAATAATTTTATATGTGCTAGAAAAGAATATGAGAAAAAAGTAGGATAGAAAAAATGTCCACAACAACAATACACACATGCTGCTGTTTGGGCAATAATTGCTGAAACATTTTTAGGAAGAGGGGACACAGCTGTTGAATTATACAGAATGATAACACCGATAGAACATGCACGAACAAAAGAAACTGCAAATAAATATAAAGTAGAACCATATGTAATAGCAGCAGATGTATATGGAACTAAAAATTTGGCTGGTTCAGGAGGATGGACATGGTATACAGGTTCAAGCAGTTGGTACTATTTAGCAGGAGTTCAATATATTTTGGGATTAACAATATATCATAATGCAATGAGCTTTAAACCATGTATTTCAAAAGATTGGAAAGAGTTTGAGATAAGATATAAATATAAAGAGAGTATTTATAATATAAAAGTTACAAATCCTAATAGAAAAAATACAGGAGTTAGTAGTGTGATTGTAAATGGGGTAGAGTCTGAAAATAGAATTCCATTGGATGGAAGTAATAAAATTTTTAATATAGAAGTTGTAATGTAAAAAATGCGAAAATGGGGTCGGTCCTTTTTTTCAAAATGTGAAAATGGGGTCGGTCCTTTTTTGGCATTTAAATTTTTATAGTAAAAGTATTGAAAAAGTAAACAAAATATGTTAATATATTTTGAAAATAAAATAAGGGTGGGTTTTATTTTTTATAGATTATATATTAGAAAGGAGGAACAATGTGTCGAGACCACTTAGAGTTTTTAGTCATTCAAAAATTTATCATATTATTTTAAAAGGATTAGATAGCCAAACAATTTTTTTTGATGATCAAGATAGAAAGTTTTTTTTAAATCAAGTTTTTATTACCAAAAAAGAATTCAATTATGAAATATTTGCATATTGTTTAATGTCAAATCATGTACACATGGTTATAAAGTGTGAAGATGAATTTTTATCTAAAAGTATTCAAAGTTTACTGGTTAGATATGTTAGTTACTTTAATAAAAAGTATAATAGAACAGGTAGTTTAGTTCAAAATAGATTTAATAGTAGAAATGTAGAAACAGAAAAATACTTTATTGAAGTTTGTAAGTATGTTCATAGAAATCCAGAAAAAGCAGGTATTGCCTTAACTCAAAATTATAAATGGAGTAGTTATCAAGAATATATAAGAAAGAAAAAGATAATTTCTTCAAGTTTATTAATGCATTATTTTGATAATGATATATCTAAGTTTGCAGATTATACATTAAAAACATTAGAAAAAATAGGGATAGAAGATTATATTGAATATGAAATGATTCCTAAAATTTCAGATGAAGAATTAGCAGAAGAATTAATAAAAAGATTCAATGTTAATAATATGGTAGGATTGTTAAATTTTTTCAAAAATAAAGATAAAAAGGAGTTAGTAGAATGTCTAAAAGAAATACATAAAATAAAAGTTGTTAATATTTCACAAGTTGCAAGAGTAACAAAAATCACTAAGAGAATTGTGGAAAGTGTGTGGAAAATGAAATAAAATAATGATGAGAAAAAAAGGACCGACCCCAATTTCGCATTGCGAAAAAAAGGACCGACCCCATTTTAACATAATATTAGAAATCACAATTATTTGGTGTCCTAGGATAAGGGATAACATCTCTAATGTTTTCTACTCCAGTAATATACATTAACAATCTTTCAAAACCAAGACCAAATCCTGAATGGATATCAGTACCAAATCTACGTAAATCAAGATACCAATATAGTGGATCTGTTGCAATTCCCATTTCTTTCATACGAGCACTTAATTTTTCGTAATCTTCTTCCCTTTGAGAACCACCCATAATTTCTCCAGCACCAGGTACTTCTAGGTCAACAGCAGCAACTGTTTTACCATCTGGGTTAACTTTCATGTAATATGATTTTATATCTTTTGGCCAGTTTTTAACGAAAACAGGGCCATTGAAATATTCTGTAATATATTTTTCATGTTCTTTTGCTAAATCTTCACCATATTCTGGTTGGAATTCCCATTCTTTATCAGCTTTTTTCAAAATATCTATAACATCTTTGTGATCTATTCTTACGAACTCAGAAGAGATTAAATTTGTTAATTTTTCTTTTAATCCATTTTGAATGAATTTGTCACAGAAATCAATTTCTTCTGGACATTTTTCTAGAACAGTTTTAACAATATATTTTAAACAATCTTCTTCAATATCCATTAAACCATTTAAATCACAGAATGAGATTTCTGGTTCTATCATCCAGAATTCGTTAGCATGTGTTTTTGTATTTGAATTTTCACTTCTTAATGTTGGACCAAAGGTGTATATTTTTCCAAATGCAGCAGCAAATGTTTCTCCATGTAATTGGCCAGAACCTGTAATATAAGCTTTCTTACCAAATAAGTCCTCTGAAAAATCGGTTTTTCCATCTTTTTTTGGTAAATCTTTATCAAGATTTAATGTTGTTAATTTGAACATTTCAGCAGAACCTTCGCAATCTGCACATGTAATAATTGGTGTGTGAACATAAACATATCCATTATCTTGGAAATATTGATGGATAGCGAATGCGGCAACACTTCTTATTCTAAAAACAGCATTAAATGTGTTTGTTCTTGGACGAAGATATGCAATGCTACGTAAATATTCAAATGAATGTCTCTTTTTTTGAAGAGGGTAATCTGAAGCACAAAGGCCTTCAACTTCAATATTTGTTGCTTGAATTTCAAATGGTTGCTTTGCATTTTCTGTAATTACAACAGTTCCTGTAACTTTTATAGATGAACTAATTGTAAGTTTTGCAATTTCATTGAAATTTGATAATTTATCATTAAAAACAATTTGAACATTTTTAAAAAAAGAACCATCATTTAGTTCAATAAATCCAAATGTTTTAGAATCCCTAACTGTTTTTACCCATCCTTCTAAAGTAACTTTTTTTTCTGCATAATCTGATGTTTTTTTAAATAAATCTTTTACTGTTAAATCTGTCATAAAAATCATCCTTCCTATTGTGATTTGAGTAGTATGTAAATCTCACAAATCTTACTTTGTTTTATTATGTAAAGATTATACAATATCATACTAAAAAAAACAAGGAAAATGCGAAAAAATCTTGAAAAAATGCAATGATAATAGTAAAATAAAAATATCAAAATGCGAAAGAGGGAGAAATATGTCAAAAAAAATAAGTGTAATTTTAATTGGAATAATAATTATTATTAGTTTAGCACTTTCAATATATATACCAAATAAAGATAAAATTAAAGATGAAAAAGAAGATACATCTATTAATTATTCGGTTATAGAGAAAGATGGCAAAAAAGGTGTAGCACAAAATGACAAGACTATAATTGAACCACAATATGATGAGGTAGTAATTCCAAATCAACATAGAGAAGTATTTTATTGTAAGAATGAAGAAGAGTCTAAATTTGTCAACTCGAAAAATAAAGAGATTTTTACGGAATATGATGATGTTGAATTAATAAGTTATGATGAAAGTAAATATGAAAAAAATATTTTGAAATATGAGAAAAATGGTAAAGTTGGGCTATTAGGAATTACAGGAAAGCATATTACAGAAACTAAATATGAAGAACTTAGCAGTATTGGAAAAAAAGAAGGAGAAATACTTGTTAAAGAAAATGGTGAATATGGAATTATTGATGAAAAAGGAAATGTAAAAATAAAAAATAAATATGATGCAATAGAATCAGATGGATTTTACACAGATGAAAATGGTTATAAAAAAGCTGGATATATTGTTAGAATAGTTACAACTGATGGCTATAGATATGGATACTATGATTGTGATGGAACTCAAGTTTTGAAAGAAGAATATAATCAAATAGAAAGATTAATAGAAATTAAAAATGATGTATATTTGATAGTAGCCAAAAATGGGCAATATGGGGTATATATAAATAATATTAAAATTATAAATACACAATACCAATCAATAGATTATAATTCTGATTTGCAAATATTTATTGTTGAAAAAACAAAATTATATGGAGCATTTAATTTAAAAGGAATAGAAATATTGCCAATAGAATTTTCACAATTATCAGTAAAAGGAATATATTTATATGGAACTAAAAACACAGAGGAGACTCAAGAAAATAAAGTGTATGATGTAAATGGAAAAAGTGTTAATATACCATTTGACACCGTTATAAATAAAACATCAAATTCAAAATATTTTATAGAAAATGAAGAAGGAAAATATTATGTAGTTGATGCAGAGTTTAAAAAACTAACACAACAGAAATATAATTTCTTAGAATATGCATATGATAAATATTTTATAGCAACAAATGAGCAAAATAAAATGGGAGTAATAAATTTAGAGGAAAAAGTAATTGTAGAATTTGAATATGATGTTATACAGTTAATAAAAGGAAAATCAATTTTCCAAGCACTAGATTTTGCAGATAATAAAACAGATATATATGATAGCAAATTTGATTTAGCTTTGGAAATGAGCAATGCTAATATAGATATTTTAAGTAATGGAATTAGAGTTTATAATAATGAAAGAGAAAATTATTTAGATAACAATGGAAAAATTACCACTAAAGATGGTTTAAATATTGAAAAATAGTAAATAATAAACCAGAATAGGAGGATTTGCTATGGGAATTGGAATTGCATTCGCAGGTGGCGGAATTAGAGGAATTGCACATGTTGGTGTTCTAAAAGCATTAGAAGAAAATAATATAAAAATCGAAGCTGTAGGAGGAACAAGTGCTGGAAGCATTGTAGCTGCACTATATGCAATGGGATACAAGCCATATTATATTTATGTACTTTTCAAGAAATATGCACAAGATATAATAAACATAGGAAATTCATCAATTGTTAATGGAATAGGAAATTTTATAAAAACTAAAAAAATTGGAATTGCAGGATTAAATGATGGTACTTTATTAGAAAAAATGTTTAATGAATTAGCAACAAGAAAGAAAATGAAAGCGGTTGCAGATATAAAAATGCCATTAGTAATTCCAGCTGTTGACATAGCAGAGGCAAAAGAATATATATTTACTAATTGTGCTTCAAGAAATAATGTAAATGATGAATATATAACAGAAATAAGTATAGGAAAGGCAATTAGAGCAAGTAGTAGTTTTCCAGCATATTTTTGCCCATGTGAATACAAAAAACACATCTTTATGGATGGTGGAGTTTTAGATAATACTCCAATTCTCCCATTAAAGAGAATCTGCAAGCATAAGGTAATGGCTGTAAATTTTGAAGCAGATCCAGTAGAAGAAAATTGCGATGTTATGGATATTATAATGAAAACTCTTGATATTATGGGAAACAAGATTGCAGAAGAGAGTTTTAAACAAAGCGACTTAGTTCTTACTGTTCCAACAGATAGAGCAGGATTGCTTGATATTGAGAAAATGGATAAATGTTATAAATTTGGATATGATACTACAATGAAAAATATAGATAAAATAAAAAAGTTAATATATTAAAAGCTTAAAAGATGGTTAGAGCCATCTTTTTTTGTGTTTTATTTTAGAAATGATTCATATAATATAAAAAGGATAAAGGTGATTATATGAATATTATATATTTAGATAATAGTGCAACAACACCAATAAAATCAGAAGTTTTACAAGAAATGATGCCATATTTAACAACAGAATATGGAAATGCCTCATCATTATATTCAGTAGGAAGAAGCGCCAAAAGAGCGATAGAAAAAGCAAGAAATAGAGTAGCGGAATTATTGAATTGCAATCACAATGAAATATATTTTACAGGAGGAGGCTCAGAAAGTGACAATATAGCATTAAAAGGATTTGTATATGCCAATAAAGAAAAAGGAAATCATATAATAACTTCAAAAATAGAACATCCGGCTATATTAGAAACATGTAAGACACTAGAAAGACAAGGATTTGAAGTATCATATATCAATGTAAATGAAAACGGAATAATAGATGTAGAAGAATTAAGAAAAAGTATAAAAACAAATACAATATTAATTAGTGTAATGACTGCAAACAATGAGGTTGGAACAGTTCAACCAATAGAAGAAATAGCTAAAATTGCACATGATAATAATATTATATTTCATACAGATGCAGTTCAGGCAATAGGAAATGTGCAAATAGATGTAGAAAAAATGAGGATAGATATGTTATCACTATCTTCTCACAAGATTAATGGACCTAAAGGTGTTGGAGCATTATATATAAAAAACGGAATTGAAGTAGAAAAGTTTATAAATGGTGGACATCAAGAAAAAGATAGAAGAGCAGGAACTGAAAATGTTGCTGGAATTGTGGGAATTGGTAAAGCTGCAGAAATAGCTAGAAAAAATATGGAAACACATATTAGAAATTTAAGTAAAATTAGAGATTATTATATAAAAAAAGTTCAAAAAGAAATTCCTAATATACGAATAAATGGTAGTATGGAAAATAGGCTTCCTGGAAATGCTAATATTTCTTTTAAAGGAATTAATGCCTCTGAATTAATCTTTAAATTAGATGAAAGAGGAATATGTGTATCAAGCGGTTCAGCATGTTCATCAGGCAATAGAAATCCATCACATGTTTTGATAGCTATGAATGTTCCAGAAGTATATTTAAATTCAGCAATAAGAACAACATTTGGAGATAATAATACATTTGAACAAGTAGATTATGTTGTAAAAATTTTAAAACAAATCATAAATTAAACCAAAACACAAGTTCGAAAGATGTTGAAATGACTGACGAACTTGTGTTTGAAAATGTAAAATTTTTCAAGAAATTTTATAAAAAGTATTGCAAAAAAAAAGGAAATGTATTATTATGGATTCGAAGTGGAACAAAGTGGTATAAAGTGGTAGAAAAAAGAAATGAGGTGGAGTTCGATTGCTAATTGGTGAATATGAGCATTCTCTAGACACTAAAGGAAGATTAATAATGCCGGCAAAATTAAGACAAGACATAGGAGAAAAATTCATTATAACCAAAGGGTTAGATGGATGCTTATTTGTATTTTCACAAAATGAATGGTTGAACTTTGAAACAAAATTAAAATCACTCCCACTATCAGATAAAAATGCGAGAAACTTTGTCAGATTTTTCTTATCTGGAGCAACAGAATGTGAAATAGACAAACAAGGTAGATTTTTAATACCATCAAATTTAAGACAAGCTGCAAAATTAGAAAAAGATGCAGTTATTGTTGGAGTAGGTACAAGACTAGAAATTTGGGATAAAGAGATTTGGCAAAAATGTGACGAAAATATTTCTGCTGATGAAATTGCAGAAAATATGACGATGTTAGGTATATAACTTGCAAAAGTTTATATAAAGATACTAAAGACAAAAGTACAAAAGAAATCATACAAAAGAAAAATAAAAAATACAAAAGACAAAAATGCTAAAGATAAATTCCAAAAAAACAAAAGAAATAATTTATGGCTGGAGTAAAAAATAAAACTCCAGCCCAAAAATAAAATGAGGTGGAAAATTGGAATTTAAGCACGAACCAGTATTGTTAGAAGAAACAATCAATGGATTAAATATAAAACCAAATGGAATATATGTAGACGGAACTTTAGGTGGAGCTGGACATAGCAAGAAAATTTTAAAACAGCTATCATCTAAAGGTTTACTTGTTGGTATAGATAGAGATGAAGAGGCTTTAAAAGCAGCCAAAGAAAATTTAAAAGAATTTGAAAATGTAAAATATATTCATGGAAATCATGATGAAATAACAGAAATTCTTGAAAGCCTAGATATTAAAGAAGTTGATGGCATATTATTAGATTTAGGAGTTTCATCATATCAATTAGACGAAAGAAATAGAGGATTTAGTTACTTAGGCAATAATGAGCTAGACATGAGAATGGACAAGACTCAACCTCTAACGGCGAAAAAAGTCGTAAACACGTATTCTGAGGAAGAATTAGCAAATATTATATACGAATATGGCGAAGAAAGGTTTTCAAGACAAATAGCCAGAAAAATATGTGAATATAGAAAAAATAAAGAAATAGAAACAACAGAAGAATTGGTTAATATAATAGAAAAATCAATGCCAGCATTTGCAAAAAAAGATGGACATCCTGCAAAAAGAACATTTCAAGCAATAAGAATAGAAGTAAATGATGAAATAAAACCATTATATAATACAGTAAGAAATTGTATTAAACTTCTAAAACCAGGTGGAAGATTATGTATAATAACATTTCATTCACTTGAAGATAGAGCAGTAAAAAATGCATATATAGATGCACAAGGAAAATGCACATGCCCAAAAGATTTACCATATTGTGTATGTGGTGCAATTTCAGAAGGAAAAATAATAAATAAAAAACCAATTATAGCAACAGAAAAAGAACAAGAAGAAAATTCAAGATCTAAAAGTGCAAAACTAAGAATTTTTGAGAAAAAATAGAAATTACTAAGGAAAAAAGGAGGTGAGTAACATGCCAAGAACTTCATATCAATATGAAACAAGTCCAAGAAAATATGAACCTGAATATACAAGAATAAGTTCTACAAAAGAAAAAAAAGTTCAAAAAAAGAAAGTAGCTAAAAAGAATACTGCTAAAGTAATAGCAGAAAGACAAAAAGCTAAAAAGGCACAAGAAAAGAAAAATAAATTTATACAAGTTGTATTGGTAATTGCTGTTTTTGGAATGCTACTTGCAATAAGTTATAGAGAAATTTCTATTATGGAAATGTTCAACCAAAAAAAGGATATGGAAAGTCAGTTAGCAGTTATTGAAAAGGAAAATGGACAAGTTCAAAAAAATATAAAAGAAGAAGAAAGCAAACTAGATTGGAATGAAATTAAGAAAAGAGCAACAGAAGAGCTTGGAATGCAAACTAAAATCGGAACACCAGTTAACTTAGAAAAGACTGATAATGTTGAAACAAAAACTAAATTAATAAAAGAAGAAAAAACAAGTATTTTAGAAAAAATAGTAGAATATTTTGTAATAAAATAAAAGATTGACATTTTGTGTCAATCTTTTTTAGACTTTAAGACTTTTAACATTTTTTATTTCTTGACGTAATCCAACTAATACTTCATTACGAAGATCATAAGCTTTTTGGAATTCTTCATGAATAGTATCAAAATTTTCAAGCTTTTCTCCAGGACGTAGTAACATATTAATATATTGTTCAAAATATAATACATCAGATTCTTTTTTTGTATTATTTTTCTTTTCTATATACTTTTCAATTTGTTTACATCTTTTCAATTCATCATTAAGATGATTTACATAGTCAATAGTAGAAGAAATTTCATATTCAATATCATCAATAACAACTAATAACAATTTTTTTACTATTTTTTTGTTATTTTTTCCTGCAAAAGTATATCCTGTATTAGGTTTTGCATTAGGAGATGGTTGTGCATTTTCTATTATAATTTTTAAAGAATCTGTAATTCCAATATGTGATTTATATTGTCTTTTATTTACAAGTGCATCATATTCATCAGCAACTCTAATGATTTGAGCCTCGTAAGGAATATCTTTTTTTAATAGACCTTGAGGATATCCAGTTCCATCAAGAGCTTCATGATGGTAGTATGGCCCAGCATAATAAGGTCTAAGTTTTGGATCTTTAATGCATAATTTATATCCAAGAGTTGTATGTTGTTTCATAATTTCAAATTCTTCATCAGTAAGCTTTGCGGGTTTTTGAAGAATAGAAGAAGGAATAAATAATTTTCCTATATCATGTAAGTATGCACAAATAGTACAATACTCAGTAAATCCTTTTGAAAGATGTAGTTTTCTACATAAATTACAAGTTATTGTAGCAACACTTTCAGAATGTTTTCTAGTATAAATATCTAATGAATCTAGTAAATTTAATTGGTATTTGATTGATTGATTTAGGTTGTAAGATTTTAAATATGTTTGGTCATAAAAATTAAAACTTTGTTTTATTTCGTTCATTTTTTTCTCCTAAAATATAAATATATTCAAATCATAACATTAATAGTCAAAAAAATCAATATATGCTTATATTTTTTATAGTAAAGTCAAAATAAAAAGACTGAAAATGCTAGAACTCAAAGTGTTTTGTCGATATTTGTCGAACGATTTTTCTTGACAAAGTTAACCATAAGATGTTAACATATATTTAGAATTTAAATTCAAAGTTAAATCAAATAATTTTTTCGAAAAAATTTAAAAGAAAGTGATAATTAAATGTTAAAAATACCCAAAATAGCAATAACATATTTAATTCCAATCATAATATTTGGAACATATCAATTTTTTTATTCAAAACTTTCCATGAAAAATGAAATTTATGAAAACATAATGCAACAAGAAAATACTACAGAAACACAATTAAGCAAAATAGAAAAAGACAATCAAATATGGAAAATAGAAATTCCAAAGATAAATTTAGATGCAGAAATATCAGAAGGAACAGACAGAGAAACATTAAATGAATATGTTGGGCATTTCGAAGAAACTCAAGTAGAAGAAGGAAATATAGGACTAGCTGCACATAATAGAGGATATGCAGTAAACTATTTTCAAAATTTAAAAAATTTAAGAGAAGGTGATGAAATAATATATCAACATAACGATTTTCAAAAAATATATGAAGTTGAAAAATGCAGAATAATAAAAGATACTGATTGGAAATGTTTGGAGAATACTGAAGAAAATAGATTAACATTAATTACATGTATGGAAAATGAGCCTGAATACAGAAGATGCATACAGGCTATAGAAATAAAAAATTAGGAGGAATTTGAATTGAAAAAAGAGAAAAATAAAAAAATAATTAAAATTTTATGTGCAGTATTATTACTAATGTCATTAGGAATGACAGGATATACATATGCCAAATATGTTACACAAGAAAAAGGAAATGGTAGTGCAGACATAGCTACTTGGAGTTTTAGAATAGAAAAAGATGAAAATGAAGATGTAAAAACTATAAGATTAGCAGATACATCAAACAAAGAAACATTACTTAATGGAAAAATAGCACCTGGAACATCAGGACAATTTTACTTAAAAATAAATGCAGTAGGTTCAGAAGTGGCAGTAGACTATAAAGTAACATTTGGAAACGAAAAAAATAAACCTGATAATATAATTTTTAAATATGATGGAAAAACATATAGTTCATTATCAGAAATAGATGCAATTCAGGGAACAATGGGACTAACAGACTATAAAAGTCAATTAATAAAAGTTGAATGGGAATGGCCATATGAAACAGGAAGTGCAGTAAACGGAATAGCTTCTGGAGATAAAGTAGACACTCAAAATGGACAAGACAATTTAGATTATACATTTGATGTAATTGCCACAGGAACACAAAGTAAATAAAGGAGGAAAATAAAAAATTAAAATAAAAATAAGCATTATAAGTATTATTATTTTAATACTGTTAACTCCTATAGTTTACGGTAAATATATTGAAAATCTAAAAATAAATTTTAGTCAAAAAATAGCAAATCCAATTTTTATTATAGAAGAAGGCGAAAAAGTCGAAATAAATGCAAAAAATAATATAGGATATTATGAATTTACTATAAAAAATTATAAAGATGAAATTGTAAGTGATGTTGGATTTTTATATACAATAGAAGTAGTTGCAGATGAAGATGACAATAGTAAATTTGAATTGTATCAAGAAGATAATGAAATAGCATTAGAAAATTTAAAAACAGACAAATTGTATATAAAAGGACAAGAAAAAACAGAAAATAAATATACTTTGAAAATCACCTATGATGAAACTAATAATTTAAAAGGAAATTCAGAAAAGGTCCATATAAAGGTTCATTCTGAACAGGAGAAAATATAATGAAAAAAATCATACAACAAATTTTATTATGTATATGTACTATAATAATTTTCAGTAATTTAATTTCTACTTGTTATGCAAAATATGTGTTTGAATATAAAATAGAAGTAGCAGAAATTCAAAATAATGATGTATAAAAAGAATAAAAGTGGAAAAAATTACAATATAATTATTTTCTAAAGGAGTGATATAATGGAATCAAGTGATATGAAAAATATGGTAGTTTTAAAAAATCTTCCATCAAATATGGTTGAGGAAGCAATCATTATTTTTAAAGAAAATCAAAGAATAAAAGAAGAAATCCTTGACAGTAATAATAAAGTTGGAGGAGTTGAAGTACATCCAAAATCTAAAGAATATATTTTAAAAGAAGCGGAAATTTTAATATCAGATTATATCAGCAAAATAGAAAATAAGAAAAAAGGATATAAAGATGAAATAAACATAAAAATTAAATATAAAAGATTGAAATATTATAGTATAGTAATGTCAATATTTTTTATTATCAGTTTTATAATAAATGTCATATAATAACATAAAACACTTTAATAATGCATAAACATTAGTAAATGCATTAGATAAAGTGTTTTTTCTATGCAGAATAGATGTAAAAATTATTAGAAAGGATGGAGGTATATGGAAAAAACAATGTCTGTAGAAGATAAAATTAGAAGAGCAGAAGAAATCTACTATAAAAGAAAAGAACACGATTTGCCAGCTAGAGAAATAATAAAAAAACAAGAAAAAAAGGATTTTAAGCTATTAAAGAAAATGATCAGACAAATAATTGGATGTTTATTAATATATGCATTTTTTTATTTAATAGTAAATAACAACTATATATTTTCAGAAGATTTTACAAATAAAGCAAAAGAGATTTTAGCACAAGACATTGATTTTATAAAAATATATTCTTGGATTTGTGACAGTGTAAATAAAATAAATATACAACCTAATGAGGAAAATCAAGAAACAAAAATACAAGAGAATTTGAATGAAAACATCCAAAATAATAACGAAAATATAGGCGGAGCAGAAGAAATATTAACAGGAGAAGTAGAAAATGCGGATAACAGTATAGAACAACCAGATAAAATTGAAGAAACAGAAAATGTTGAAATAGCTGAAAATGTAGAACTTTCGCAAGAAGAAAAAGATATAAATTACATAAAAGAAACAATTAATTTTATTAAACCAATTGAAGGAAAAATTAGTTCAATGTTTGGACCAAGAAATCCCACAACACCTACAGTGCCTAAAAATCATACAGGAACAGATATTGCAGCAGAGCCAGGAACTAAAATTGTTTCTGCAACAGATGGTACTGTAGTTCTGGCGTCAAGTAAAGGGGACTATGGAAAACATTTAAAAATTCAGATAAATGATGTGATGATTGTATATGCACATTGTAATAAATTATATGTAAAAGAAGGAGACTCTGTAAAACAGGGACAAGAAATTGCGGAAGTTGGCGCGACTGGAAATGTTACAGGACCACATCTACATTTTGAAATACGATATCAAGATAGATACATAGATCCACAATCAATCTTGGAATTATAGAAAATTTTATAGATTTTGCCATAAAATCTAAATATTTTGTAGGGGAATAATATTTTGAAACTAAGGATAGATTTAAAAATTTTTATTTTTTTAGTTTTATTTTATTTTACAAATCAATTAAAAATATATTTTATTGTCATGCTCTTTTGTTTATTACATGAATTAGGTCATATTATTATGGCTATTGCAATGAAAATGAAAATAGAAAAACTAGAAATAATGCCACTTGGATTTTCAGCTACTTTTAGCGGAGAGTGTATAAATGAAACTAAATTAATATTAAAAAACATTGCAATTGCATTGGCTGGACCACTTTTAACACTAATTTTTATTATAATATTTTTAAATATAAATATAGTGTTTAGAAAAGAAATTATATATTCAAATATTTTAATATTAATACTTAATTTACTTCCAATTTATCCTCTTGATGGAGGAAGAGTAGTAAACGGAATTATTCAACTTAGAGTCGGAAAAGAGAAAGCTTCTGTAATGGTTGATAAAGTTACATATATAACAATAGTTTTAATGACAATTGCTAGTAGTATAGCTGTATATTATTTCAAAAATATTGCAATATTTTTAATTTGCATACTTTTATGGTTGATTGTTTTTAGAACAAGAAAATTATCTTGTTGAAACTACTTGAAACTTAAATAAAAAAGTATAAACTACTTGCTATTTAACAAATAAAATAGTAAAATATATAACAGAAAGGCAGGTATAAAATGGGAAAACCAACAGTAGCGATTATAGGAAAACCAAATGTAGGAAAATCAACATTTTTTAACTACATAGTAGGTAGCAGAATTTCAATAGTAGAAGATACACCAGGAGTAACAAGAGATAGAGTATATGCAGAAACGAATTGGAGAGGAAGAAATTTCACAGTAGTAGATACAGCTGGAATTGAGCCAGAATCTGAAGATATAATAATATCACAAATGAGAGAACAAGCTAAAATTGCAATAGATATTGCAGATGTAATAATATTTTTAACAGATGTAAAGCAAGGAGTAACAGCTGCAGACCAAGAAATAGCTTTGATGCTAAAAAAATCAAAAAAACCTGTTGTGTTAGTATGCAATAAAGCAGATAACATGAGTAAAGATAGAAATGATATTTATGAGTTTTATAACTTAGGAGTAGGAGAACCATATCCTGTTTCAGCAGCAAATGCATTAGGAATAGGTGATGTATTAGATGCAATATATGATAAATTTCCAGAACAACAAGAGGGTGAAGACGAAGATGATAAAATCAAAGTAGCTGTTATAGGAAAGCCAAATGTAGGAAAATCATCATTAATCAATAAAATCCTAGGAGAAAATAGAACAATTGTAAGTTCAATTGCAGGAACCACAAGAGATGCAATAGATACTGAATATGAAAATCAATATGGAAAATATGTGCTAATAGATACTGCAGGAATAAGAAGAAAAAGTAAAGTAACAGAATCAATAGAAAAATTCAGCATAATGAGAACTTTACTTGCAATTGAAAGAGCAGATGTATGCTTAATGATGATAGATGCAAATGAAGGGGTTACAGAGCAAGATGCAAAAATTGCAGGAGAAGCGCATGAAGCTGGAAAAGGAATTATCATTGTTGTTAACAAATGGGATGAATATGAAAAAGAGACAGGGACATTAGAAAAATACAAAAAAGAAGTATATAACAAATTATCATATTTATCATATGCACCAATTATCTTTATATCAGCAAAAACTGGACAAAGAGTAGACAAGTTGTTTTCAATGATAAATCATGTTGCAGAACAAAATGCAATGAGAATTTCAACAGCTGTGTTAAATCAAGTAATAAATGAGGCAATTGCACTTGTACAACCACCAACAGATAAGGGAAAGAGATTAAAAATATTGTATGGAACTCAAGCAAGTACAAAGCCACCAACATTTGTAATATTTGTAAACAATAAAGAATTGTTCCATTTTTCGTATGAAAGATATTTGGTAAATCAAATAAGAAAAGAATTTGGATTGGAAGGAACACCAGTTAGAATTATTGCAAGAGAAAAAATAGAAAAGGAGTAGATTAATATGGCAGCATATATAATAGTAGGAATAGTAGCCTATTTAATAGGAAGTATTAGTTTTTCAGTTATTATCAGTAAGAAAATGGCTGGATTTGATGTAAGAGAAAAAGGAAGCGGAAATGCAGGAGCAACAAATATGCTTAGATCTGTAGGAAAAAAGGCCGCAATATTAACATTATTAGGAGATGCTTTAAAAGGAGTAGTTGCAATTTTATTTGCAATTATAGTTGGAGCAATTGCTAAAAGTGCAGACAAATCATTATTAGTACAAATTGCTGGAATTTTAGTAGTTGTAGGACATACATTCCCTATATTCTTTGGATTTAAAGGTGGAAAAGGTGTTGCAACATCATTAGGGGTATTATTAATGACAAACTGGAAAATTGGATTAATTTGTTTAGTGTTTGCATTAGTATTAATGGCTGTTACTAGAATGGTTTCATTAGGTTCAATTGGAGCTGCTGTACTATTTCCAGTATTAGTTTTATTTATACACACAAATTTTACAATATCAGAAGGAAGTAGCTATTTTGTATATAGTGTTATCTTAGCTGCAATTGTAATATTTAACCATAGAGCAAATGTTCAAAGAATATTAAATGGTACAGAAAATAAATTAAGTTTTAAGAAATAGTAGAAACTTATAGGAGGAACAAGTGATGAAAAAAATAGCTATAATAGGAAGTGGAAGTTGGGGAGTAGCTCTTGCAATTCACCTTGCTAAATTAGGAAATGAAATAAAAATTTGGTCTTTTGCAGAAGATGAAAGAGATTTAATAAATAAAGAAAAAAGATGCAAATTCTTGCAAAATGTTACATTACCAGATGGAATTGAAGCAACAAATTCTTATGAATATGCAATAAAAGATTCAGAATTTATCATACATGTAACACCATCAAAATTTACAAGAGACACAGTGAAACAATATAAGCAATATGTAACAAATCAACCAATTGTAATATGTTCAAAAGGATTTGAAAAAGATAGTATGTTAACATTAGATGAAGTAATTCAAGAAGAAATTCCAAATGTTAAGATTGCAGTACTATCAGGACCAAGCCATGCAGAAGAAGTATCAATTGCAATACCAACAGTTTTAGTTGTAGCATCAAAATATGATGCAGTATTAAAATTAGTTCAAGATACATTTATGTGTGAAAAAATGAGAATATATACCTCAAGAGATGTAAAAGGTGTTGAACTTGGAGGAGCATTAAAAAATATTATTGCATTTTGTGCCGGAGTTGCAGCAGGGCTAGGACTTGGAGATAATACATTTGCGGCTTTAATAACAAGAGGATTAGCAGAGCTATCAAGATTAGGTGTTGAGCTAGGTGGACAAAAAGAAACATTATATGGTCTAAGTGGATTAGGAGATTTAATAGTAACTTGTTTAAGTGAGCATAGCAGAAACAGAAAAGCAGGAAAATTAATTGGTCAAGGCTTAAGCTTAGAAGAAACTAAAAAAGAAGTTGGAATGACAATTGAAAGTATAGATAACATAGAAGTTGCACATGAATTAGGAAAATTGCATAATATAGAAATGCCAATAGTAGAAGCAGTATATGGAATATTATATAAAGGATTAAAGCCAGAAGAGGCAGTTAGTATGTTAATGAACAGAGCTAAGAAAAGCGAAAATTAATTAATAATTTTAATAAATGTGTTAATAATATAAAAAATGGAGGAATTAAAAATGGGATTTTTTGATAATTTAGGAAAAAAGGCTAGTGCTGCATATGATGCAACAGCTGAAAAAACAAGCAAACTTGCAAAAGAGGCAAAATTAAGAATGAAGATAAACGAAAATAAATCAAACATTAAAGATTTATATGAAGAAATCGGAAAAAAAGTTTATGAAAAACATGTAAGAGAAGAAAATATTGATATTAACACAGATTTAGAAGAAGAATGCACCAAAATAGATGTGTTATCAGCAGAAATTGAAACATGTTTAAAATCAATCTTAGAATTAAAAGAAAAGAAACAATGTGAAAATTGTCATGCAGAGATAGAATTGAATGCATCATTCTGTCCAAAATGTGGAGAAAAGCAACCAGTAGAAGAAGTAAAAGTTGCTGAAGTTGTTGATGCAAATGCAGCTGATTCTGCAGAAACTCCAAAAACAGAAGAAAATGCCGAAGCTGAAAACACTGTTGAAAAAGTTACAGAAGTAATGTCTCAAGAAACACAAGAAAATGCAAAAGAAGAAATGGGAGGCAATACAGATAATCAATAATGAAAGTAGTAATACAAAGAGTAAAAAATGCAAGTGTAAAAGTTGATGGAAAAGTAGTTGGAGAGATAGAAAAAGGTTTCTTAGTTTTAGTAGGAATAAAAGTAGGAGACACAAAAGAGCAAGCAGATTATCTTGTAAAAAAAGTATGTAATTTACGAGTATTTACAGACGAAAATGATAAAATGAATTTAAGCTTAAAAGATGTTAATGGAAAATTATTAATAGTATCACAATTCACTTTATATGGAGATTGTAGTGATGGCAACAGACCAAGTTTTATAGAAGCAGCAAGACCAGAAGAAGCAATTCCATTATATGAATATTTCTGTAAAGAATGTGCCAAAAAAGGAATAGAGGTTCAACGAGGAATATTTGGAGCAGACATGAAAGTTGAATTATTAAATGATGGACCAGTTACAATAGTAATAGAAAAATAAAATAAGAAGTTTTGTCGAAAAGTTCTAGTTCGACAAAACTTCTTATTTTTTACTCTTGGAAAAAACTACCAGTGGTAATATAATAAAAACTGCATAAAGAAAAATGAAAAATGAAAGGATGGTTGTATGGAAAGTCAGTATCTGAAAAAAGACAAGCAGTTGATCTTCAAAATTAATGAAGACATAGATGAATGTGTAGCACAAAAGATAAGGAGGAAATTAGATAATGAAATTGAAAGATATATGCCTAAAAAAGTTGTATTTGATTTTAGCGATGTTTCTTTTATGGACAGTGCAGGAATAGGGTTGTTAATGGGAAGGTATAAGTTAGTAAGTATGCTAGGAGGCCAAGTAGAAGTGTCAAATATAACTCCATCAGTAAGAAGAATCTTTGAAATGAGTGGGATTCAAAAGGTGATACCATGTGCTCAAAAAAGGACCGACCCCAAATTCGCAAAGGAGGTGCCAAATGAATAATATTTATGACAATGAAATGAAAATTGAATTTTTAAGTAAATCAAATAATGAAGCTTTTGCTAGAATTTCTGTAGCAGCCTTTGTGGCACAATTAGACCCTACATTAGAGGAAATTGCAGATATAAAAACAGCAGTTTCAGAGGCTGTAACAAATGCGATTATTCATGGATATGAACAGCAAAGTGGAATTGTAAAATTAGTGTGTAAGATAAGAGAAAAAGAGGTGCTTATTGAGATTTCAGACACGGGAAAAGGAATTGAAAATGTTGAGATTGCCAAACAACCATTATATACAACAAAAGCAAATTTAGAAAGATCTGGAATGGGATTTACAATTATGGAAAGTTTTATGGATCAAGTAGAAGTTGAATCTGTTTTAGGGCTTGGAACAAAAGTAACAATGAAAAAGAAGATTAAAAGCCATTGTGAAAATGATGAATTTGCAGTTGCTTCAATAAGGGGAGATGAATAGTGCATGAGAATGATATGAAAGTCATCGACAATGCTAAAAATGGTAATAAAGATGCAATGACTAAGTTAATTGAAGATAATAATGGACTTATTTGGAGTATTGTTCGAAGATTTAATGGAAGGGGATATGATATAGAAGACTTATATCAAATTGGAACTATTGGATTTATAAAAGCAATCCAAAGATTTGATACAAGTTTTGAAGTTAGACTTTCAACATATGCAGTACCATACATTTTAGGAGAAATAAAAAGATATATAAGAGATGATGGGCCAATTAAAGTTAGTAGAAGTATTAAAGAATTAAATGTAAAAATATTGGAATTACAAAGAGAATTTCTTCATAAATATGGAAGAGATATAAGTTTAGAAGAAATTTCAAAAGAGCTTAAAATTTCGAAAGAAGAAATTGCGATGGCGTTAGATTCAGCTAGACCAGTTGATTCGATAGAAGATGCAAAATATAAAGACAATAAGACAGACAAAACAGTTAGCATTTTAGAGCAAATTTCTACTGGAAAAGATGAAGAGACAGAAATTACAAATAGAATAACAATCAAAAATTTAATAAATGAATTAAATGATAAAGAAAAAGAAATCATATTGTTAAGGTATTACAAGCAAAAAACACAAATGCAAGTTTCAAAAATATTAGGAATTACTCAAGTACAGGTTTCTAGAATAGAAAGAAAGGTGCTAGATAAAATGAAAAAAAGATTGAGTGGTTAAAGGAGGAGATACGTGAAAAATATAAAAAATGTTTTGTTATATTTTATAGGTTTTACTATTTTGTTTTTTATTGCACCAGCAATTTGTACTGTTGTGCCGTCAAAAACACAACAAGTAATAGCTAAAGAGGAAACTTCAAATTCTAATATAATTGAACAAGAAAATAATGCAAATTCAACAAATGATGAGAAAAAGAAAATAAAACTGTTACATTCACAAACAGGAAATATTGAGGAATTAGATTTAGATGAATATTTATATGGTGTAGTATCTAGTGAGATGCCGGCAAACTTTGAAATTGAAGCTTTAAAAGCCCAGGCTGTTGTTGCAAGAACTTACACCATATATCAAACTATGTACAATTCAAGTAAGCATACTGATGCTGATATATGTGACAATTATGCTTGTTGTCAGGCTTGGATAAGCAAAGAAGAAAGAATGGCTAAATGGGGGCAAGATGAAGCAGAAGGCAATTGGAATAAAATTGTAGAAGCAGTAAATTCAACGACAGGAAAAATTGTAGCATATAATGGCAAACCAATCAATGCATTTTTTCATGCAAATAGTGGAGGAATGACAGAAAGTTCTTTAAACATATGGGGAGGAATAGATTATCCATATTTAAAATCTGTTGAAACCGCTGGAGAAAATGAATATTCTCAATATAGTTCACAAGTGAAAATAACTAAAGAAGAATTGCTAAACAAAATGAAAGAAAAATACCCAGATTGCGAAATAGACTTTAGTCAAACGGATTGTATAAAAATTCAAGAATATACAACAAGTGGAAGAGTAAAGACGATTAAAATAGGAAATAAAGAAATAGCAGGAACAGAAGCAAGAACAATTTTAGGGTTAAAATCAACAAACTTTTCAGTTGTAATAGAAGGAGAAGAAATTATTTTTTCAGTTACAGGATATGGTCATGGAGTTGGAATGAGTCAAACTGGAGCAGATAGTATGGCAAAAACCGGAGCAAATTATGAAACAATAATTAAACATTTTTACACAGGAGTGGAAATAATTGAATTAAAATTTCTTTAAATGAATAATCTCCGAAAAAAAGTAAATACTTGTATTAATAAAGAAAACAAGGAGGAAATTATGAAAAGAGACAAGTTATTTATTTATATCGGAACTGTAGTGTTTTTTCTTTTAGCAATAGCTTTAGGAATTATAATGTACATGTTATCTAGAACTTCAGGAAAATTAGAAAATGATTCAAGCCAAATAAGTAGTAAAAGCAATGATGGAGAACAAGAAATTAGTGAGAGTGTAAGTTCTGAAATTGGAAAAAAAGTTGAAGAACAAGAAAATACTAATACTCCGAATACTCAAAACACTTCAAGTATATCAAGTACATCTAGTACTGAAGTAAGAGAAAATGTAAAAAATACTGAAACTAAAGCAAGTGATGCAGAAAAAACAGTTGAAGAGCCAAAAGAAACTAAGAAAGAGATTACATTTGTAAATCCAGTGGAAGGAGAAATCATTGGTGAATATGCAAAAGATAATTTAATCTATTCTGAAACCTTAAAAGAATGGATTACACATACAGCTATTGATATTAAAGCAGATAAAACAAGTGTTATAAAATCAGCAGCAGATGGAATAGTAAAAACAATTTTAAATGATCCGAGATATGGTTTAACTGTAATAGTTGAACATGATGATGGATATGAAACAGTATATTCTAATTTATTGACAGCAGAGTTTGTGGTTGAAGGTGAAGAAATTAAACAGGGACAAACTATAGGAACAGCAGGAAATACAGCATCATTTGAGAGTAGCATGGAATGTCATTTGCATTTTGAATTATTGAAAGATGGGGAATATTTAAATCCATCAATATATTTAAAATAGGTTGTGAATTTGTGAATTTGCGAATTTGGGGTCGGTTCTTTTTTGAGCATGCGAAAAAAAGAACCGACCCCAAATTCGCACTCAGCAAATTCTTAAAAACTTGACAATTCTTACCATATATGTTATAATGCAAAGCAGATTGCCAAAGGGCAAAAAAAGAGATTTTATTTTAATGTATTAAAGAGATGAAAAAAGCTAATAATGAGAATAGCTAGAACAATGAGAAAAAATATTTAGAAAAATAAAAAGAGAAGTTTATAAAAAACATGAAAGAGCGGTAGTTCATGTTTAATAAGCTTTATTTGTTTTATATATTTCTATTTGTACGTAAAATGAAAATCAATTCAAAAATAAGGGAGGAGAAATTTAAAAATATGACAGATGAAAACAAAGTTACAGAAGTAGAAGAAGTTGTTGAAAATTCAACTAATACAAATGACAATAATTCTACAATTGAAAAAAAGAAAAATGGTATTATTAGAAGAAATACTCGTAGAAGAACAAGGGAAAACAAAAAAGAAATAGAAAGTGTTGAAGCAACTCGTGAAGAAAAACAAAAAAGCGAGAAAAATGAAAATAATAAGAATGTTGAAAACAATTTAAACAACAAAAATAAGCAAAGAAGCCCAAGAACAAAAAGAAGAACAAGAAGAGAGAACACAGAGAATAGAAGTATATTCAAAAGTTCAAAATTAAAAATAATCCCATTAGGAGGATTACATGAAATTGGTAAGAATATTACAGTTTTCGAATATGAAGATGAGATAATAGTTGTAGATTGTGGTATTTCTTTCCCAGAAGATGATATGTTAGGTGTAGATTTAGTAATACCAGATATCACATACTTAGTTAAAAATCAAGAAAAAATCAAAGGAATGGTAATTACACATGGTCATGAGGACCATATTGGTGGAATTCCATATTTCTTAAAACAAATAAATGTGCCAATTTATGCAACAAGATTAACTGTTGGATTAATTAATAATAAATTGGAAGAACATAAATTGCTAAGAAGCACAGAGATGCATACAGTAAATCAAGGTGATACAATAAAATTAGGAAAGAACTTTAAAGTAGAGTTTATAAGAAGTTCACACAGTATCCCAGATTCAGTAATGTTAGCAATAACAACACCAGCTGGAACGATTTTACACACAGGTGATTTTAAAGTGGATTATACACCAATTGATGGGCAATTGATGGATTTAGGAAGAATTGCAGAATTAGGAAATCAAGGAATTTTAGCATTAATGTCAGATAGTACTAATGCTGAAAGAAAAGGCTTCACAATGTCAGAAAGTTCAGTTGGAGAAGTTTTTGAAAAAGTATTCCAAAATTGTACAAAAAGAATTGTAGTAGCAACATTTGCTTCAAATGTACACAGAATTCAACAAATTGTTAATTCAGCAGTTAAATATGGAAGAAAAATTGCTGTATGTGGTAGAAGTATGATAAATATTATAACAACATCAATAGAATTAGGATATATCAAATGTCCAGAAAATTTATTTATTGATATTGATATGATAGGAAGCTATACAGATGACCAACTTGTTATAATAACAACAGGAAGTCAAGGTGAACCAATGTCAGCATTAACAAGAATGGCTGCAGGAGACCACAGAAAAGTAAAAATTACACCAAATGATTTGATAATCATTTCTGCAACACCAATTCCAGGAAATGAAAAATATGTTTCAAAGGTAATTGATGATTTAATGCAATTAGGTGCAGAAGTTGTATATAGTGCTTTAGCTGATGTTCACGTTTCTGGACATGCTTGCCAAGAAGAACAAAAATTGATAATGGCTTTAGCAAAACCAAAATATTTTATACCAGTTCATGGTGAATATAGACAATTAAGAGCTCATCAAGAAACCGCAGAATTGATGGGAATTGATAAAGATAATATATTCATGTTAACAAATGGAAGAGTATTAGAATTAAGCGAAGAAGAAGCTAAGTTCAATGGTTCAGTTCCAAGTGGAAGAGTTTTAGTTGATGGACTTGGAGTTGGAGATGTTGGAAATATTGTATTAAGAGATAGACAACATTTAGCACAAGATGGGCTTATAGTTATTGTATTAACAATGGATTCTCAAACAGGAGAAGTTGTAGCAGGTCCAGATGTTATATCAAGAGGATTTGTATATGTAAGAGAATCAGAAAACTTGATGGATGATGTAAAGAGTGTAGTAAGACATGAAGTAGCAAAATGTGAAGAAAGAGGAGTTCGTGATTGGTCAACAATTAAGACAACAGTAAAAGAAAACTTACGTGACTACTTGTTTATTAAAACAAAGAGAAACCCAATGATCATACCAATTATAATGGAGGTTTAATATGGATTACAAAGATTTAGCAAATTTAATCTTTCCAGATGCGAAAGAAATATCATATTATGAAGAAAAATACCCAGAAAGAAATTTAACAGAAGGAGCAGTTGTAACAAGATTTGCTCCTAGCCCAACTGGGTTTGTACATATAGGAGGTCTATATCAAGCATTAGTTGCAAGAACTATTGCAGAAAAGACAGGTGGAGTATTCTTTTTAAGAGTAGAAGATACAGACCAAAAAAGAGAAGTTGAAAATGGAGTTACAGGAATAGTAAATTCTCTAAAAGATTTTGACATGGCACCAGATGAAGGAATGATTTCAGATACAGAAGAAATCGGAAATTATGGTCCATATAAACAAAGTCTAAGAAAAGACATATATCAAGCATATGCAAAATATATGATTGAACAAGGAAAAGCATATCCATGTTTTTGTACACCAGAAGACTTAGATGAAATTAGACAAAAACAAGAAGCTGCAAAATTAAGAACAGGATATTATGGAGTTTGGGCAAAATGCAGAAATTTATCTGTTGAAGAAATGGCAGAAAAAATTAAAGCAGGAGAACCATATATAATCAGATTTAAATCACCAGGAAGAGAAGACAGAAAAATCAAACATAAAGATGTTATAAAAGGAAATGTTGATTTCCCAGAAAACGACCAAGATATCGTAATAATAAAGGCAGATGGACTTCCAACATATCACTTTGCACATGCAGTTGATGACCATCTAATGCATACAACACATGTAATAAGAAGTGATGAATGGTTATCATCAGTTCCATTACATTTACAATTATTCCATGAATTAGGATTTAAAGCTCCAAAATATGCACATATTTCACCAATTATGAAAAATGATAATGGTGGAAAGCGTAAATTGAGCAAGAGAAAAGACCCAGAAGCAGCTGTTTCATACTATAAAGAACAAGGTATTCCAGCAGATGCTGTTAAAGAATATTTGTTAAATATTGCAAACTCTACATTTGAAAATTGGAGAAGGGCAAATCCAGACAAACCAATGGAAGAATTTGATTTCCAATTAAATAAAATGAGTGTTAGTGGTGCATTATTCGATATGGTAAAATTATTAGATATTGGAAAAACAGTAATATCTAAAATGACAGCAGAAGCTGTTTATGAAAAAGCTTTAGAATGGGCAAAAGAGTATGATAGTGAGCTTGAAGCATTATTACAAGACAAAGAATATGCTTTAAAAGTTTTCGGAATTGAAAGAGGAAACAAAAAGCCAAGAAAAGATATTGCAAAATGGTCAGATGTAAAAGAAAACATCGACTATATGTATGATTCAGAGTTTTACAATAAAGTCCAAGAATATCCATATCAACCAGCAATTTCAGACAAAGAAGATATCTCTAAAATCTTAGATTTATATATCGAAAAATATTATGATGAAAATGATGACAAACAAGCTTGGTTTGATAAAATCAAAGCATTAGCAGTTGAAATGGGATATGCAGGAGAAGTTAAAGAATTTAAAGCAAATCCTGGAATGTACAAAGCTCATGTTGGTGATGTAAGTACAGTTTTAAGAGTTGCATTAACTTCTAGAACAAATACTCCTGATATGTACGAAATTATGCAAGTTCTTGGAAAAGATAGAATTGCTAAACGTTTTGAAGTTGCTAAGGAGAATTTAAAATAATTAAAAGGAGGGACACAATATGGACTACAAAGTTGGAGATATAGTTAGAACCAAAAAGCCGCATCCATGTGGAAGCAAGCTATGGGAAATAACCAGAGTTGGAGTAGATTTTAAATTAAAATGCCAAGGTTGTGGACATATTGTGATTCTGGACAGACCAAAGGCAATAAAAAGGATAACAAAAATAGAAAAAAGAGCAGACATATAAAGTTTGCTCTTTTACTTTTACAAATAAGATTCAATTATTTTCCAAACCTCATCACTATACACTTTTCTTTCAGAAGAAAAAGGAAGAGTAGTAATATCACCAATAGGATTAAGTTGTTTTTGAATATTTTTTGCAGTATCATCCACTTTAGTTTTTGCAATTTTATCAGCTTTATTAGCTAAAATCATGCAAGGCAAGCCACTTCTAATGACATAATCATACATTAAAAAATCATTTTGAGTAGGGTCATGTCTAATATCAACCAAAAAGATAATTAAACAAATTTCCTTGCGATGTTGCAAATAATATTCAATAAATTCACCAACTTTAACCTGTTCTTGTTTAGACATTTTGCTATATCCATAACCAGGCAAGTCAACAAAATAAAATTTATCGTCCATATTATAAAAATTAAGTTGGCGAGTTTTTCCAGGTTCACTACTAGTACGAGCCAATTTTTTTCTATTAATCATTGTATTTATAAAGCTTGATTTTCCAACATTAGACTTTCCAACCAAAACTACTTCTGGTAATTCATTTTTAGGATATTGATTAGCTTTAACTGCTGAAATTTCAAAGCGAGGATTTTTTATTATCATAATTTTCCTTCTTTCTCATAAAATTATGTATTAATTATAACATGAATACTGGAAAGATGCAAGAAAGAGTCTGTCCTTTTCTTCATATTGCGAAAAAAAGGGCAGACTCTAATTTTACGGTAAGTTTTTAAGTAACGTGTTGATTTTGCTAAATGCTAGATTTAGCAACGGATAGTTTCGTCTTCACTGGGACCAACGCCAATAAACTTGATAGGAACATTCACATAATCTTCAATGAATTCCACAAATTTCTTGGCATTTTCAGGAAGTTCTTCATAAGAAGTACAGCCTGTTGCATTCCAACCACCAACGAAACGTTCATAAATCGGAACAACATTCGACATGTCATTAGGTACATAATCAATCTTGGAATGAGGACAATTTTTGTGTGTCTCATTGCAATCAAGATATCCAGTGCAAACATCAATATAGCCAAGAGTTTCACCGATTTTGCCAATTGTATCCAAGTGATTCAGGCAAAGAGCAGTCACGCTATTGATGTCAACAGCTGTTTTAAGCCGAACAAGGTCGAGCCAACCACATCTGCGAGGACGTTTTGTAGTGGTACCATATTCGTGGCCATATTCGCGGATAAGGTCTCCAACAGAATTTTTGCATTCAGTAGGGAATGGGCCTTCTCCGACACGAGAGCAATAAGCTTTCATAACGCCAAATACATCTTTAACATGCTTTGGGCCAATACCTGCAGCAGAAAGTGTACCAGATGCAGAAGGATTGGAAGAAGTTACGAAAGGATAATCGCCCTGGTCAATATCCAGATACAAGGATTGTGCACCTTCAATGACAATTTTCTCTTCGTGCAATAAAGCAGGTGTGAGAATGCTTCTTTCATCTTTCACAAATTTTTCGATTTTGGGTTTATACTGCAAAAGATAGTGTGTAACAATATCTTCTGCATCGAAAATTGTAAAATTAGAATTGATGAATTGGGCCTGAATGTCATATAATTCAAGCGGAATGCTCACTTTTTCACAAAGTTCTTTTTCGGAACAAGAAACCAAGTCTTGGATGCGAATACCAATCCGATTAATTTTATCGGAATAGCAAGGACCGATTCCACTCAAAGTTGTACCAATCTTATTTTTGCCTTTCATAAATTCATGGAGTTTATCCATTTCAATATGATAAGGCATGATGATGTGTGCTCTGGGACTGATAACCAAGTTATCAGGAGTAATCAAAATGCCTGCTTTTTGAAGCATTTCAATTTCATTTGCAAGAACACGCAAGTCAATTACTACACCAGCTCCGATAATGCTGATGTTTTCAGGCTTAATGATAGATGCCGGCAATAAATGCAAGGCAAACTTTTTTCCGCCTACAACAATGGTATGTCCTGCATTATTACCGCCAGTGGACCGAATGCAGATTGCATCATTGGAAATATAGTGTGAAACTCGGCCTTTGCCTTCGTCACCCCACTGCAAACCAACGATAGTTGTTACGTTACTCAAAATAAAACCTTCTTTCTTTGTTTCTAAATTTTTAGCGTGCAAAGTTACATAAAAACTATACCGCAAATATTATACCATAAAAGCTGGAAACAAGCAATAGATATAGAAGTAGATTGACAATTAAAGAATTTTGTAATAGTATATCTGTAAAATAAGAGAAAGGAACAAGAAATGAAAGAATATTTAAAAATATTATCAAATGAAATTCCGGATTTTTTGAATGATTACATAAACACACCTCAAATGCAAAAGTTGGCAGGAATAAGTGTGTCATGTGGTACATATTATACAAAATTATTTGACAAAATGGTATGGTATTCAAGTTTAGACCATAGCATAGCAGTTAGTCTAATCGTATGGAATTTTACAAAAGACAAAAAGCAAACAATTGCAGGGCTATTTCACGATATAGCAACACCAGTATTTAAGCACAGTATAGACTTTATGAATGGAGATTATAAAAAGCAAGAATCAACAGAAGAACTTACAACTCAAATAATCAGTGAATCCAAAGAAATAATGTCATTATTAAAAAGAGATGGAATAAAAATAGAAGAGGTTGATAATTATCATATATATCCAATAGCAGATAATGATACTCCAATGTTATCAGCAGATAGGTTAGAATATACATTTTCTAATGGATTAGATGTATGTAAAAATATTTGGAACTTAGAAGAAGTAAAAGAAATTTATGAAAATATAGAAATTCAGAAAAATGAGCAAGGCATTGAAGAACTAGGATTTAAAGATATCAAAATTGCAGAAAAATTTGTAAAAGGAATGAGAATATTATCAAATTCATACATAGATAATAGAACAAAATTCTCAATGCAATTTTTAGCAGATATAATGAAAATAATGTCATCACAAAATTTGATAACCAAAAAGGATTTATATGAATTATCAGAAAAAGAAGTAATAGAAAAAATCGAAAAATGTGATTATGCTGAGATTTCACAAAAATTCGATATGTGGAAAAATGCTCATGAAATCAAAGAGAGTGATGAAAAGGTTAAAGATAAATATTGTGTAAGTATTGATGCCAAAATAAGATATATAAATCCATTAGTAAATGGAATACGAATAAGTGAAATATCAGAAGTGGCAAAAGAAGAAATACAAAAGGCACTTGAATTTAAAACAAAAAAATATGCATATTTAGATTTTGACAATTTTAAAATTTTATAATAATATAGTAATACAGACATAAGATTAGAAAATAGAAAGGAAGAGATACAATGTAAAAGAAAATAGAAGAATTGAATGGATTTAAAGATTTGAGGATAGTTGATAATTTTTATTAAACATCAAGCTTTTTTCCAATGCCAACAACAGAAATAGGAACATTAATTGAATCAGGTCAAACAAATTTGGGGTCATATTCACTATGTTTTCCATATTACATAGCAGGAAAGGACTATTATGCAATGTTGCTTTGCTGTAGAAATAGTTCAAATACAGCTAAAAATATATTAAGAACAGGAAAATGTACAATCAATTTTATAACAGATAAAAGAAAATATTTTAAAGAAGCGGTAAGACTAGGATATCCAGGAGAAACAACTGAAGAAAAAATGAAAGATTGTATTTTCAATTTAGTTGATGGAAAAAGTGCAAGAGAAAATCCAAATGAACAATATCCAAAGATAGTTCAAGAAGCCTTCCAAGTATTTGAATGTACATGGGTTAGAGAATTAGACGGTGCGGAAAATGACAAAGTGCAAGATGAATATTTGCCACCATACCATCAATTTAATGGAATAACAAGTCAATTTGGAGCACACTTTATATTAAAAGTGGACCATATCTTAATGAAACCTAAATATTATGATGCAATAATAAATGGTGTAAGTTCAAGTGTATTCCCACAAGTTCCAGTAGATTATGGATATCGTGATAATAAAAACTTCTGGTATACAAGATTTAAAAGACCAATTTCAGAGCCAATTCCAGCAAGCAAAGGAATCAGCTTAGATACTGTAAAATATGCGGCATCAAGAATTGATCCAGATGTAAAGTTCACGGATGAGGCATGTGCAAAATTGATAAAAGTTCCAAGAGTATTTTTGAGTACTGTATTAAAAGGCTGTGTTTCATGGGCAAAAGAAAATAATGTAACATTGATTACAGAAAAAGAGATGGAAATGATTCAAGATAAGAGAAATAAAGAGAAAAAATAAATAACATATGGGATGTGGAAAAAATGAATTGTGAAATTCAAGAAAAATGTGGAGGATGTGCATATGGAAAAATACCATATTCACAACAATTAAAAACAAAAACAGAATATGTAGAAAAGCAATTACAAAAATTAACTCAAAAGGTAAAAGTAAATTATTGTATTGGAATGGAAAATCCGTACAATTACAGGAATAAGGGAAAATATGCTTTAAAAAATGGTAAAATGGGTTTCTTCGAAGAAGGAACTCATAAAATTGTATATGCCAAATGTGCAATACAAAATGAAAAAATAAATCAAGTCGCAGATTATATATTTGAACTTGTAAAAAAATATCATATTAGCATTTATAATGAAGATTCAGGAAAAGGATTTTTAAGACATATTGTAATAAGATATGGATTTTATACAGATGAAATTATGGTTATATTTGTAACTACAGATGGGAAGATGTATAAAAAACAAGAAATTGTAAAAGATTTAACAACAAAGTTCAAAGAGATAAAATCAATTATTCAAAATATCAATATAAGAGAAACTAATGCAATATTAGGAAACAAAAATTTCAAAATGTATGGCTCTGATTTTATAATGGACAAGTTAGGGGAGTTGAAAATAAAAATTTCGCCATTGTCTTTTTATCAAGTTAATCCTGTCCAGATGAAAAATTTATATGACACAGCAATTGATTTTGCTAAACTTACAGGAAATGAAGTGGTATATGATTTATATTCTGGAATTGGAACGATTTCTTTAAGTGTTGCATCAAAGGCGAAAAAAGTGTATGGAATAGAAATTGTTAAAGATGCTGTAATTGATGCAAGGGCAAATGCTAGGATGAACAATATTACAAATGCTTCTTTTATGGATGGAAAAGTTGAAGAATTGTTGCCTAAATTATGCAACAAGGAAAAGGCTGATGTAGTTTTTGTTGATCCACCTAGAAGCGGTTTGGATGCTAAAACAATTAAGACAATTCTTAAAGTTAAACCTAAGAAAGTAGTTTATATTAGTTGCAATCCTGATACTTTAGCTGATAATTTGATGTTGCTTGAAAAGGATTATGATATTAAGGTGGTTCAACCTGTTGATATGTTTCCGTTTACGCGGACATGTGGAATGTGTAGCTGTGTTTGATCTTAAGTAAAATATTGCTGATTTGGGGTCGGTCCTTTTTTGAACATGTGAAAAAAAGGACCGACCCCAAATGCGCAAATGAACAATGAGAAAGCTGATAAGTTTACTAAACTTATCAGCTTTCTTATTAGTAGTACTTTTCCTTGAAATGAGGCAATCCCCTTTCATCAATGAAAGCAGTAACAGATACATGTTCACATGTATAAGAAACTTCATGGACTTTAGTGGCCATCAAAATATAGCGAAGATAGTTCTTTGCAGCTAAAGGTAACTCTTCAGCAGTATCTTCATCAAAATCCCAACCACCAACAGAAACGATTGAGTAAACTGGTTTGCAACTTACTAAATCATTTTCTGGAACAATCCGAGTCATGTTTTGCTTATACTTATAAGTAGTGCAAGCAATAACATTGCCATAAATTAATCCAGCTCTACCAATAACATCAAGGTTTTGGATAATCAGTTTCTTTACATTATTCTTCTTGATTAGAGAATTTAATAGAACTAAATCCATCCAACCAAAGTGTGATGCACTTCCATCATAGCCTTCATAGAATACTTGACCTAAAGAAGTCTCGATAGGAGTTTCAGTAGGAAAGTGATCGTCATCAACCCAAAAAGCAGGAAGAATCAAGGTTTCATTATTAACAGTGGTAATCATAAAGTTTTTCCTCCTCGTTTGTATAAATTATTATTACAACGAAAAAACAAAAATTCTACGAAATATTATACCACTATTTATAAAATAATGCAATAGGAAAACCAGCTGCTTCTAGTTTTAGAGCCAGCTGGTCTATTTTATAGCTACTATTTTTATTTAACAGGAACTAATTTTTCTTTTCCACCCATGTAAGGTTGTAAAACTTTAGGAATTGTAACACTTCCATCTTCATTATAGTTACATTCAAGAAGAGCGATTAAAGCTCTAGGAGTAGCTAAAACAGTATTGTTTAAAGTATGTACAAATTTATTTCCTGTTTTTGATTTATATCTTATGCTTAATCTTCTAGCTTGTGCATCACCTAATGTTGAGCAAGAGCAAACTTCGAAATATTTTTGTTGACGAGGGCTCCAAGCCTCAATGTCGCAAGATTTTACTTTCAAGTCAGCCATATCACCACTGCAACAATCTAATTGTCTAACAGGAATGTCTAAACTTCTAAATAATTCAACAGATATTTTCCACATTTTATTGTACCATTCCATAGAATCTTCTGGTTTGCAAAGAACAATCATTTCTTGTTTTTCAAATTGATGAACTCTATATAAACCTCTTTCTTCAAGACCATGTGAACCAATTTCTTTTCTGAAACATGGAGAATAAGAAGTTAGAGTAATAGGTAATTGAGCTTCATCAACGATTTGATCCTTGAATCTACCAATCATGCTATGTTCAGAAGTTCCAATTAAATATAAATCTTCACCTTCAATTTTATACATCATAGCTTCCATTTCATCAAAAGACATAACACCATCAACAACATTACTTCTAATCATGAAAGGTGGGATGCAGTAAGTGAAACCATGTTCAATCATGAAATCACGAGCATATGCAAGCATAGCTTCATGTAATCTAGCAATATCTCCAACAAGATAATAGAAACCAACACCGCTTGTACGTCCAGCGCTTTCTTTGTCAAGACCATTAAATCTATCAATAATATCAGCATGATGAGGAATTTCGTAACTTGGAACAATAGGGTCTCCAAATCTTTGAACTTCAACATTTTCACTATCATCTTTTCCAATAGGAACAGAAGCATCAATTATATTAGGAATTTTCATCATTCTTACTTTGATTTCTTCAGAATATTTTTCTTCCAATTCTTCGTTTTCAGCAAGAGCATCATTTATTTTTTGAACCTCTTGTCTGATGCTTTCAGCTTCATCTTTTTTACCAGCTTTCATTAATTGACCAACTTGTTCGCTTAATTTTTTTCTATCAGCTCTAAGGTTGTCGCCATTCAATTTAGCTTCTCTATTTTTTTTGTCCAAATCTAAAACTTCATCAACCAAAACCAATTTTTGATCTTGGAATTTTTTCTTAATATTTTCTTTTACTAAATCTGGATTTTCTCTAATTAACTTTATATCAATCATTTTAATCGCCCTTTCTGTATTTTGATGTAGTAATTATACAATAAAATTCAAGAAATATCAATAAAAATTACATAATTTGTGAATAATAGAAGTAATTAGTTTGTGAGGTGGAAATATGAAATTGTTATGGGAAATTGTTCAATTTTTATTTTATACAGGATTGATAGTAGTTATTTCTAAATATTTACTTTTTAGAACATTGCGAAGTCTAGCAGAAAATTTGAAGTTAAAACCAAAGACAGTAGGGGATATAGCAGGTGTTGCAACCTCTGTACCAGAACTCTTAACCATTAGTGCATCAAGCCTAAGTGGGTTGAACACAGCTGGTATTTATAACATAATAAGTTCAAATGTAATTAATTTAATTCAATATTTTGCTGCGATTTTATTAAATAAAAATCAAAAAATTTTTAGAAATAAAGCCATTTTTATAGATGTAATTCTTGTTGTTATCACAATTATTTTGCCAATACTTATTGTCTGGAGCGGAGTAGAAGTAGACTTGAAAATGTTGCCAATACTGCTTTTGTTGTATATCGGATTTGTGCGAATAGACAGAAATGTGCATAAATTGTATTTGAAAGATGCAGAGGAGACGAATGATGTTGAGGATGTGAAATATGTGGGTGATGTGAAAAAGACGAAACATGAGAATAAAGAATGGCAAAAGGGAAGTCAAGTAGATAAAAAAACTGTAGCTAAAAATATTTGTATATTAATAATTACAGCAGTATTGCTATTTTTCATTGGAGAATTGTTAGGAAATACCCTAGAAAATTTGTGTAGAAAATTTAATGTTCCAGAACTAATGATAGGAATCATATTGGGGTTTGCTACAAGTATACCAGAATTGATAACATTCTTTGAAGCGCAAAAACATCATTCAAAAGAACAAAACAATATTCATGGAGTTGTTGAGGCTACAAATAATTTGCTTACATCAAATATGATGAATTTATTTATTATTCAATCTATTGGAATATTAATAGCAAGTTTTGCATAAAATGTGAAAAAAAGGACCGACCCCAAATTCGCAAAGGAGGAAGAAAATGCAAGAAGAATATTTAATCGAAAAGATGATAAAAGGGAAGAATGACAAGGAAAAAGAGTTAGAATTAATGAGAAGCATAATTGAGACAAAAGAACTATTAAAAGTTGCAAGATGCAATTTTGAATACGCAGAAGATGAGCTGATTGATTATTATACTTATCAAATAAAAGCACATCAATCTAAGTTGGATTATCTTATTAAAATTGCGAAAAGAAAAGGAATTGTGCTTAGTAGAATTAATGAACTAATGGCGAGATTATATAGAAATAATAATAATGTGGTATAGAAAAGATTAAAGAATATTTGTCCGATGTTCAACATACAAATTATAATAAATGCTTAGATAGTCTAAAGGATAGGTTAAGAGATCGTTTAAGTTTATTAATTTGTTGATGTTGAGGTGAATGCAATGGATGTTAATATGAGTATTCTTGTAATAATTTCTTGTATATGCATATTGTTTGTAATTGGAAGGATTTTTATTGTTCCTATTAAATTGATAGCAAAATTAATTTTAAATTCGATATTAGGTGGAGTTCTTATATGGATAATTAATTTGATAGGCGGAATATGGAGTTTTCATATAGGATTGAATTTATTGACTTCAATTTTAGTTGGAATATTAGGTGTTCCAGGTGCTTTACTTCTTATATTCATAAGGTTGATGGTTGGAGTTTAAACAAGTAGTTAAAATTCTAATAATTCACATATTTATTTTATATAGAAAAATCACCCATTAGGTAAGTCTTATTACACAATAAAAAAGCAAGGGGTAACAACTTAATGTTACCTCTTGTTATACCCCTTGCTTGCGAGGATGGTGCAGCGGTTAGGCTGCTTTTAATCATTACCAGTCAACCCTGTTAAAATACAGGATTTCCTCTAATTTCTGACAAGCGTCATCGAAAATGACTATATCCGCCTTGCCAGGAAACTGTTTCAGGAAAGTTCTTTCAAACTCCCCACGATACTTCAGATTAGGACCGTAAAGTCTAACCATAGGTATAACTTTTTCTTCCCCTGTTTCCAAGTTACGGATAACAAAGTCAGAAGAGTTCGTTTTCAACCGGACGGAAATTGCCTTTTTGGCGCTAATCATAGTAATCATATAGACTACCTCCTCTAAAATTAAGATACTTCTATTATACTACAAAATTCGACAAAATGCAAATATTAAATAATTTTGTTGAAATTTCCATTTGTGAATTCTTGACCTTCTAATTTTTTGCCAGTTTTTACTGTGTCAATTATATTATTTATTTCAGATATTGATTCATCTAAAATGTCGATTCTGACTGAATTTACACAGATTTCATCATGTTCGATAGATGTGATTTTACTATTGTAGATTGTGGTAACAGTGTCAACATTGTCAGGGATAACTCTAAACAAAAATCCAAGTCTATCTTTTAAATAGAATTTATTTGTTGAATTACATAGGTGAGGACAAGCTGAATAGCATTTATTTGACTTTCCAAGCAAACAGTAATTAGAATTCATTAATGGGGTTCTTCCATAAACAATCAATTCTGTTGAGCAAGATGTTCTGGCAAATGTTTGTAGATCTGATTTGTTTAACTCTGGAGAAAGTGTCACGGTGTTTTTAGAAGAGTCAGCTAATTCTGCAATTGTCAAATTGTTGAAAACATTTAATGTATAGTTATAAATAAATTCATATTTGTCTTTATAATTTTTTAATAGTTCGAGATTGCCTATATTTGAAAGCACAAATCCTTTGATTTTATACTGTTCAAGTATGGTTGACAAATTGTTTGCAATTATTTTGTGATAATTATTTCTCATAATTGTTGGCATATAAATATAAGTTTCAAAATTTTCAGTTAATTCAGCCATAACATTCTTGAAATCTTTAAGTACGAAATATTTTAGTGGAATATAGACTTTGTCGATTCCGTGCAATTGAGTGTAATCAAAATTTGGGCTTAAGATGTTAAGCAATACACTGATTTTTTTATTTGTGTTAGAATTTTTTGCAGGATTTATGTCCAATCTAGGTAATTTCAAATTTCTTCTAAAAGATTGCACAAGCAAAGCTTCGTATTGAGCTAAAGCATGACGTCTAAGCTCGTTGATTGCACTGATTCCTTGAATATATAGACCATCATCCAAATCAATTTCAATATTTTCAAAATGAAATGGAGTATTGTTAGTCTTAGAAAGTTGAGCAGCTAGACGCTCTTGAGTTATAGGTGCATTTATAGCCTCAACAGGAATTATGTCAGAAGTTATTTTTACTTCATGTGAATTAAAATCTGAAACATAAAGTTCAACAGGCTGATTTCGCTTAACTATCATCTTACAATTTAAATTTATTTTACGATTTTCTTTATTTAAGGTTTCAAGGGCAGAAGTGGTAAGCAATTTATCAGCAATTTTGTAGATTTTATCACCAACAGAAATGTTGCCTTTCATTCTACCAATCTTGATTTTGTCGCCACATGTGGCTTGTAGCACATTTTTATCTTGAATCATCAACTCAGAAATTGTATATGTTGAAGTTTCATGCTTTTTATTTTCTACACTAATTTTGTCGCCAACTCTTACAGTTACATCTGAATCTCTTGAAACAGTAAGAGAAATGTGACCTTTGTTATTGTTAAAATTAGAAATAGTGCCTAAATAAATTCCCATATTATTAGATTTATTTTTATATATTAAATTTTTATTTGGAGTACTTTCTAGGTGACCACTAGAAAATCCACCACGGTTGAATACTTGTAAAAGTTCAGTTTTGTCCTGAGGATTTATTTTGTACTCAGACCTATTAGCTTGAGCTAAGTCTAGGTATTTTCTATAAATTCTTGTTACAGTTGCAACATATTCAGGCGTTTTCATTCTGCCTTCAATTTTTAGGCAAGTTACGCCAGCATCAACTAATTCAGGTAAATAATCTAATCCACATAAATCACGAGGACTTAAAAGATATCCTTTATCAAGTGAAGTTAAACTTTCAGAAGATGCTGAGCTTAGATTAGCAGAAGTTAAATTTGCTAAATGCGTTGTAAGTGATATGCCTTGTGAGGCTGAATCTGTTGAGGTTGTTGAGCCTTGTTGATTTGAAGTTGTTGAACTGCAAGAAAGTAATTCATATGGAAGACGACAAGGTTGAGCACATTTGCCACGATTACCAGAACGTCCTCCAATCATGCTTGAAAATAAGCATTGGCCAGAATATGAAATACATAAAGCACCATGTGCGAAAACTTCAATTTCTACATTAGAATTCTTACAAATATGTTCAATTTCTTGCAAAGAAAGTTCACGAGAAAGAACAACACGAGAAAAGCCAAGCTTTTGTAATTCAAGAACTCCTTCAAGATTATGTACAGACATCTGTGTGCTTGCATGAACAGCAAGTCCAGGAAAATTCTTAATTAAATAACGTGCAAGACCCAAATCTTGAACAATTATTGCATCAATTCCGTATTCATAAGCTTTTTTTGCTAATTCAATAGCATCATTAATCTCATCATTTTTTATTAAAGTATTTAAAGTAAGATTTGTTTTTACACCACGAAGTTTGGCGTAAGATATTGCTTTTTCTAAAGCAGAATCATCAAAATTAGAAGCAAAAGCTCTTGCACTAAAAGAACTTGCTCCAAAATATACAGCATCAGCTCCATTTTGAACTGCTGCTTTTAAACATTCGAAATCACCAACTGGTGAAAGTAACTCTATCATAAATTTGCTCCTTTTATTAAAAAAATCTCCGGTACAAAATTGACAAGGTGTCAAAAAACACCGACCCCAAATTAGCATAATTATATCATAAAAATTTCAAAAAATATATAAAAAATAGGAATATAATTGACAATTTAACATAAAAATGGTATTATATAAGAATGCATAAGAAATGCACGAGGTAAAAGTTAAACTGTTAGAAAACTAGGAAAAGCAACTTAAGGAGGAAAACATTATGATTAGTTTTGTATGGTTGATAGTAATAGGGATAATTTTTTTATGTGAGATTATTTTAATTAATGATCTAGAAAAGCCCAATAGTATTGTAAGAAAAATTTACAATCGGATAGAATATCTATGTGATCCACAAAAATATGTAGCGTATGCTTTAAAGAAGAATACGCTTGCATGGAAAAAGATTGAGGATATCGAAAATCTGCAAAAAGCAATTTCAATTGATTTAGAAGAAAATGAAGATAATTTAGTTGTTTCTCATAATTTGATTGAAATTGGGTATGAAAAATATTGGAAACTATATCTCTTCATGGAAGAAAAAAAGAACGTACAGATTATGTACGTGAAATATGATGCACTGTGCCTCATGAACCCCTATAAAGTTTAACTTACTGATAGCATTGCTGTTAGTAGACAAAGAAATCTAGTTTTTCAACTAGATTTTTTTGTTATTTTTTGTTATTTTGCTGTAACATAAATGTAATAAAAAAAAAGTATGCCAAATGTTGACTTAATTGAAAATTAAATGATATAATAATGTCGAATAAATATGGAAAAAACATGAATAAACAAAAGAGGTGTATATGATGAAAAAAACGAAGCAAATATTGTCGATTTTGCTAATTTTATATATAATAATAAATTTGATTTTTGGAAATATTTCATTTGCAGTAAATCAAACAACAACAAATGATTTTAATTCAATTGATTCAAACACATATCCACAGATAAAAGAAATGATACAAGAACTAAAAAATCAATATCCAAATTGGAATTTTGAAATTTTGTATACAGACATAAATTGGACAGATGCAATAGCAAATGAATATGTTGGACACGGAAGTTCTCCAAGAAATTTAGTTCCAGCAAATAATATTAATTATGACAGAGATTGGATATGCAATGTTTGTGGAGAGCAAACATATGATAGTGGAAAATGGTATTGTGCATCAGAGGCAGCAATTGCCTATATGATGGATCCAAGAAATTCATTAAATTACAGTGATATTTTTCAATTTATGCAATTATCATATACAGATTGTAATTATGAAAGAATATATGCAATGGTTGAAGGAACATTTTTACAAAATAGTGTAAATGTAATAATTGATTCAGCACAGAAATATGATGTTAATGCATATTATATTGTCGCAAGATTATTGCAAGAACAAGGAAAAAATGGTTCTACATTAACTGCAGGAAATGGATACAATGGACAATATGAAGGATATTATAATGCGTTTAATATAGGAGCAAATGGAAACGGAAAAGAAAATGTTATTTTAAATGGATTAGCAACAGCCCAAAGTTATGAATGGACATCTTTAGATAGTTCAATAATTGGTGGAACTGAAATAATTGCCAAAAGATATATTGCAAGAGGACAAAACACATTATATTTTCAGAAATTTGATGTAGAAAATTCAGATGGAAATTTGTATTGGCACCAATATATGCAAAACATTTTAGCAGCTCAAAAAGAAGGACAAACATTAAGAAATACATTTGAAGATATTGATGCAATAAATGCATCATATACGTTTATTATTCCAGTATATAAAAACATGCCATTATCAGCTTCTCAAAGACCATCATCAACATCTTCACCATCAAATCCAGTTAATCCAGATACTCCAACAACAAGTGATATGGTAAGAGTTAATGTTACAGGTTCACTATATTTAAGAGAGGAACCAAGTAAAAATTCAGAAAAAATAGATAAAGTATATAAAGATGAGATAGTAACAAGATTAGTTAAAGCAACAGAGAAAGTCGATGGTACATATTGGGATTATGTAATGAAAGCAAATGGATCAAGAGGCTATGCTGCTAGAGAAACATATGATACTGAGCCTAATTACAAATTATACTTAGTACCAGTAGAGGATGAAAATCCATCAACTCCAGAGGTTCCAGATGATGAAGCAGTTATAAGAAATGATAAAGTTAAAATTAATACAGTAACTAATAATGTAACAACTGTTCCAGGTGCAACAGTTCAAGATTTTTCAAATCTTATTGGTAAAGATGTTACTGCTAAAAATTCAAATGGTGATGTTTTAAACTCTGATGCTAAACTTTCAACAGGCTGTGTAATAAATGATGAATATACTGTTGCAGTCCTTGGTGATGTTAATGGAGATGGGGAAACAACAGCATTGGATGCGGCAATTATATTAAGGTATACTGTAAATCAATATAATATGACAGAAGTTCAAAAAAATGCTGGAGATTTAGCAAATTCAAATAATCCAACAGCATTAGATGCAGCTAAAATATTAAGATATACTGTTGGACAGTATAATATAAACATATAGGAGATTGAATATGAAAAATAAAGTAAAAATAAGTTTATTTGTATTTTTTATAATATTATTTGGATATTATATAAAATCAAATGCAGCAATATTGGCACAATCAAAACAAGTAAATTCAGGTGAACAATTTTCTGTAAATGTAACATCAGATGTTTCTCTTGCATCATATAGTGTTAAAGCACAAAGTTATGATGGATTGGAATTTGTTGGAAGTAGCGGAGGAATAGGAAGTGGAACGACAACAATTTCTAGTGCATTAGCTCAAGGCGGAACAACTAATTTGGCTACATTTACATTTAAAGCTCCAACTGTCGAAAAGGATACACAATATACAATTAAATTTTCAGCTACAGGGATGGGGGACGAAACTTTAACACAAATACCTAATTCAGATAAAAGTGTTACAATAACAGTTAAAGCTCCAGAAAACAATAATTCAAATTCTAATAATGATGGTAATAGTGGAAATAATGGTAGCAGTGAGCCAGCACAAAAATCAACAGAAGCAGTATTAAGCAATTTAAAAATACGACCAAATGACTTTACAGGGTTTAAGCCAAATAAGAAAGAATATTCTGTAGAAGTTCCAAACAGTACATCAGAAGTAGAAGTTTATGCTACAGCATCAAAGGGCGAAATTATATCAGGTCTTGGAAAAGTAGCATTAAAAGAAGGCAATAATACTGTAGAAGTAGTAGTAAGGGCAGAAGCTGGTAATACAGAAACATACACATTAAAAATTAAAAGAAGAACAGCAGAAGAAGAAGCGCAAAATGCATCTGATGCAACATTAAAAAATCTAGGAATAAATCCAAAAGAATATGATTTTTCAGGATTCAAAAAAGATCAGACAGAATATAGTGTAGAAGTACCAAATGAAATAAAAACAGTCGAAGTTTATGCAGAAGCAACAGATTCAAAAGCTCAAGTAACAGGAACAGGAGACATAGAATTAAACGAAGGTGCAAATGAAGCGAAAGTAGAAGTAATAGCACAAGATGGAACAAAGAAAACATATACAATAACAATAACAAGAAAAGCATCAGAAACAGCTGCTACAACAGATTCAAAATTTGGATTATCAAGCCTATCAATAAGCGGTCAAACAATAAGTCCAAATTTTAAAAATACTATTTATTCATATACTGTTGGAATAAAAGAAGATATTTCAAGTTTAGAAATAAATGCTGTTGCAACAGATAAAGAAGCAAAAATAGAAATCATGGGAAATGAAAATTTACAACAAGGTGAAAACACAATAACAGTGATAGTAAAAAATGAAAAAACAAATCAAACAGTAACATATAAAATTACAGTTAATAAAAATGTAGTTAGTGAAACAAAAGTAGAAAGAAACTTTTTTAATCCATCAACATGGGGAAAAGAGATGATTATCAAATCAATAATTGTAGCAGTTTTAATTTTATTGATTATAATTGCAGTGGTATTGAAAGTAAAAATATCTAAAGAAGCAAAATTAGAGAATGGTAATGATAATCATGATGATATTGACTTCCCAGGAGCAAATGAATTAAATAAGGCTATTGCAGAACATCAAGAATTAAGTGAAAATAATGAAAAAAATGAAGAAAGTAAAGCAAAAAAATATGTTGAAAATGATGCAAAAACAGAAGAAAAAATGAAAAAAATTGATGCTGAAGAAAATGACGCTAATGCTAGTGGCAGAAGAAAAGGAAAGCATTTTTAAGTTTGGCTTGGTGATAATTTGGTGTCGGTGTTTTTCTTGACATTCTTGTCAAAAAAAAAACACCGACACCAAATTGACATTTTAATTAGCATATACTATAATGTAAATGTTCTGTTTGAACTTATGCCACTATAGCTCAGTTGGTAGAGCGACGGATTCGTAACCCGTAGGCCAGCAGTTCGATTCTGCTTGGTGGCACCAATGATGTATTTGTTTGAACTAGTAGAACAGATAGAGACAAAATTTTGGGCATGAAGATATTTCATTTCTTATGCAAACCACTATAGTATATAATATAAAATAAATCAATATAAAAGAAACGAAATTTCGCAAAACTTTTGAATGAAGTTTTATGTATTTAACTTAACTTTCAGCTACTTTTGTAGTAAGATAGAAAACCAAGTGATTTTGGAAAGTTCAAAATAACTTTCCTTTTATTTTTTCTAGCAGTATAAAAAAGCCTAGAACCATTCAAGATTCTAGACTTTTTATTATTAAAACAAATATTTTAAATTATTCAACAATCATAGGACCGATATTTGTAACAGTACCAGCACCTAAAGTTAAAACGATATCATTTTCTTTAACATTTTCTTTCAAATATTTTGCACAATCTTCCAAAGCAGGAATGTATTGAGCATTTTTCCCTAATTTTACAATAGCATCAGCTAAATCTTTTGAAGAGATGTTGTAAGTGTTAGTTTCTCTTGCTGCATAAATATCAGTAACGATTATGTGGTCAAAAGAAAGTAATGCATTAGCAAAATCATTTAACAAATTGAAAGTTCTACTATAAGTATGAGGTTGGAAAACAACCCAAGATTCATTATATTTCTTATTTTTTAGAGCCTTAGCAGTTGCAGAAACTTCAGTAGGGTGATGACCATAATCATCAAAAACTTTTGCACCATTTACCATTCCTTTAAATTCAAATCTTCTATCAGCACCTTTAAAATTCTCTATAGCACTTTTTATTGTTTCTACAGAAATATCATATGCATCGCAAAGAGCTATACAAGCTAAAGCATTTAAAACATTATGTTTGCCTGGAATTGATAATTTAAAATGTCCGAAAAATTCACCATATTTATAAACATCGAATTCAGGGAATCCGTCTTCACTAAAAACTATGTTTTGGGCTAAAAAGTCAACATCATCATTTTCAATTCCATATTTTATGGCTGGAGCCTTAGAATACACAGGTAAATCTAAGCAGTTTAAATCATCTGCATTAATTATTAAATGTCCATCTTCTGGCAATAATTTTACATATTTAATAAATGCTTTTTTAATATTTTCAAGATTTTTGTAATAATCTAAATGATCGTTATCAATATTTAAAATTATTTCTGACCTTGGACTGAATTTTAAAAAGCTTTCAACATATTCACAAGCTTCAATTATAAAGTTTTCACTATTTCCAACTCTGTAATTTCCGCCAAGTTCTTTAATAATTGCACCAACTTGAATACTTGGATCTCTCAATGCTTCAATAAAGCATAATGAAACAAGTGAAGTGGTAGTTGTTTTTCCATGTGTTCCAGAAATTGCTATAGTATTTTTGTAACATCTAGTAAGTTCGCCAAGAAAATCTGACCTTTCAATAACAGGAATACCAAGCTCTTTAGCGTGGACTAATTCAGGATTATCTTTGCTAATTGCAGCAGTGTATACAACACAATCAGCACCTACAACGTTTTGAGCATTGTGACCAATAAAGATTTGAATTCCTGAATTTTTTAGTATATGTAAAAGTTCAGAATCAGTGCGGTCACTGCCAGAAACTGAAAATCCCCAATTTACAAGGATTTCAGCAATTCCACTCATACTAACCCCACCAATACCAATCATATGTATTTTTTTATATTTTTTTATATTATTAATATTTGGCATTATAAACACTCCTTATTTTTGTTTTATTATTATATACTTATATAATGTAAAATTCAAGATTTTTGCTACAAAATCTTTTACAAAATATATTTAAATTATTTATTTGTAAAAAAATGACGAAAAAAATAAAAATATAATAAAAAATTTGTAAAAAAAAGAGGGGAAAAAATTTTTGTTGGAGAATAATATAATAGTACATAAGATACAAATACATATGTACAAAATTTAAAAACAGTGGAGGTGCACACAATGCAAATAACAGACGTACGTTTAAGAAAAGTAAATTCAGAGAACAGAATGAAAGCTGTTGCTTCTGTAACATTCGATAATGAATTTGTTATCCATGATATCAAAGTTATCGAAAGTCAAAATGGATTATTCATTGCTATGCCAAGCAGAAAAACTCCAAACGGAGAATTCAAAGACATAGCTCATCCAATCAATGCTGAAACAAGAGAGAAGATTCAAAAAGCTATCTTAGAAGCTTATGAAGCTCCTGAAACAGAAGAATCAGCAGAATAATAAATTGATTTCAAACCGATGCTAATTTATGGCATCGGATTTTTTTGCGTTTTTGTCAAGAAAAAATCTGTCCCAAAATTGACAGGGTGTCAAGAAAAACACCGACACCAAATTGACAAAAAGATGTCATAACCCGCTAATAGCCTGCATATACATTAATAAAAAAAGAAGTAGAGGAGGTTATTTTCATGGAAATAAATATGACAAAAGAGACTTTAAAAGTTAAAAAAGTTATCTGTGAAAAAAAAGAAATGATAAGCATACAAGGTGACATGATAGTGCCAGATTCAAAGCCTGATATATTAAGTACTGTAAACACGAGTGGAACCATATGCATATATAAAAAAGAGATGATGGATGGAAAAATAAGAATTGATGGAAATGTTCTTACATATATAATGTATCTTGCTGATACTAGCTCGAGAGAGAATATGAATGATAATATTAGGGGATTGAATACAGGATTGGATTTCTCTGAGACGATAAGTGTTCCAGATTTGCAGGAGGGAATGAACGCTGATTTGACGCCTACTATAAAGCTGATTGAATGTAAGATTTTGAATGGAAGAAAGATTTCTATAAAAGCTTCTGTTGAGGTGTCAATTAAGGTGTATTCAACAGATCCGATTGATATTATAACAGACATGAATGACAGCAATATTCAAGTGCTTAGCAAATCTATGAGGGTAAATTCTTTACTAGGTGATGGGATGACAAAGTCATCTATTAAAGAAAATATTTCGATTCCTACTACAGATAATCTTGCAGAGATTTTGGGCGAGCAAGTTTGCTTGGTTGATAAAGATATCAAAATTAGCTATAATAAAATTTTGGCTAAATCAGAGGTTGAAGTTAAACTAATTTATTTAACTGAGGATGGCAGAATTTGCACTACTAGAAATCGTTTACCACTTGTAGGTTTTATCGATATGCCAAACATAAAGGAAGATAATATTTGCGAGCTTTCTTATTTAATTAAGAACATCATCATTAAGCCTAATTCAGTGGAGGAGCACACTGTATATATTGAGATGGAAGTTGAAATTTCTTGCATCGTGTATGAAGAAAAAGAAATTAAGAGCATTCAAGATATGTACTGTCCTGGCGAAAAGATGGATTTTGACCAGACGATGGTTAATACGATTTCTAACAAACAATGCAGAAAAAGTACGTGTAGCATCAGAGAAAAGGTCAATGTGCCAGAGTTGCAAAATGTAGAACAGAGTAAGATTATCGATGTTGAGGTAAATCCAACTATCGAAAAACAAAATAAGATGAATGGCAAAATCAAATTTGAGGGAGAGGTTGAACTTAACTTTATTTTTATGGAGGCAGCTACGAGCACAATCAATTCTAAAAAGGCAGTGGTTCCTTTTGAACAGACAGTTGATGGAATTGAAGGCCTAGATGATTGCAAAGTTGATACAAATATAGACATAGATTCACAAAGTTTTGAAAATCAAGCTGGAACAGTCAGTGTAAATATTGATTTGAGCTTCGAGGTTAGTGCTTATAGAAATTCAACAATTCCCGTAATTTCAAACATTTCTATGGAAGAAGATGACGAAATGGAAGATTACAGCGTTGTTATTTATGTGGTTAAAGCAGGGGACACTTTGTGGAAAATTGCGAGAAGGTTCGGAAGCACGGTTGACGATATTGCTAGAGTGAATGGGATGGAAAATCCAAATAAATTAAATGCCGGAGAAAAAATCTATATTCCTAAATTTGTACTTAAAAGAGCGAAAGAGCCAATTGTTCTGGCATAAAATTTGAGTGGTGCGAATGGATAAAATTGATAAGATTTATTCAAGAAGGAGATTTGTGTTAGGAAATTTTGGTGGTGAACGTGGCGGAAAATGCAGAAAGAGCAAAATTCCTTCTAATTATAATAAGTATAAAATCTATAAATTTAGAAAAAGTGTTGTTTTGATTGCTGTGATAATAATTGCTTTTGTGGCATTAAGGACGGCATTTAGAAGGATAGATCCGATGTTTGAAGCTTTGTGTGAGGAAAGGCTAAAATACAAGGCTACTATTATTACCAATCAGCAGTCGACAGTTGTTATGGAAAAGTATAAGTACGAAGAACTGTATACTGTTGAAAGAGATGAAACTGGAAATGTGACAGTGATAAGGGCAAATGTCCTTCCTATTAATAATATGATTTCTGATTTGACAGAAAGCATTCAAAATGAATTTGAAAAGATGGAGAAGAGTAAAATTTATATTCCTTTTGGGAGTTTGACCGGCTCATATTGGCTTGCAGAGTATGGACCTAGTATTCCAATAAGTTTTTCGATGTTGGGCACTCTTGATACTGAAATTAAGAGTGAGTTTGTGGCTCAAGGTATTAATCAGACTTTACATAGAGTTTGGGTGAATTTTAGTTGCGATATGAAGGTTGCTACTCCTTTGAAGATTTATAAAGAGAATGTGGTTAATCAGGTGGTTCTTGCTGAACATGTTATTGTTGGGAATATTCCTGATACTTATTATAATTTTGATGGTGTGGGACAGGATGAAGTTTTGAATGTGATAAAATAACAATTTTGTGTCAATTTTGGGTCGTTTTTTTTGACAGGGCTGTCAAAAAAAACGACCCAAAATTGACACAAAATTGTAATATAAATGTAATATAAAAATGTTGACAAAGATAAAAATAGATAGTAAAATAAAATTAATTGATGAAAAAAGATAAAAATAAAAAAGATGAGGCTAAAATAAAAAAAAGAAAATAAAAGAACAAGGAAAAGGGAGAGAAAAAACATGAAGGGAAAAAGTCAGAAAAACAAAAGAAAATCAGAGTTGAATGCAATGTTTTTTATTATATTGATTGCAGCTGTATTATTTATTATTTCAACATATGCGTGGTTCTCAACTCAAAAGAACGTATCTATTACAAATTTAAAAGGTACTGTACAAGTTGCTGAAGGTTTGGAAATTTCACTTGATGCCAAGAGTTGGTCAAATTCTATTAAGTTAGGTGATGGAGATGGAGAAGTTAATATTATAGATAATGCTTATACAGGACATCATAATATTTCACCTTCTGAGATGTTGCCAGTTTCAACTTTAGCTATACCTGCAAAAGATTCAAAGGGTGATCCAATAGATAATTATTTAAAAATGCTTAGAGGTAAAATTAATGATTCAAAGAAATTAAGTGAGATTGGTTTTACTGCTGATGAAGGAAAACCGGAAACTAGTAGTCTACCATCTACAGATAAGACATTTCCTGGATTTTTCGCATTTGATATATTTTTAAAGAACTCTTCTAAACAAGAGAAAGATGATGATATTCTACAATTAAATTATGATTCATCATTAGAAATTTTGGATGCCTCAAAAAAGAGTACAGGTTTACAAAATACAGCAAGAATTGCTTTTGCTAGATATACTGGAACAGCTGATGTTATGGCTGGACAAGATGAGGTATTAAAAGCTACTGTAGGAATTGGTGTTGGAGCTACAGAACCTAAAGTAGACAATGCTGCTATTTGGGAACCAAATGCTGGGGACCATGCTGAATATATGGTTGCAAACAATAACTTAGTAAAGTGGTCTGCATCAGATGCACTAAAATATGCACCTAAAAAATTAGATAATCCAAAAGATGGTGTTACACAAGGATTTGATGTTGATACTCAAATTCCTACATATGCATTGTCAGACAAAGCTGCTGGAAAAAATATAGATGATATATATAAATGGGATGGAACAGAATCTTTAGTAGCAAAACAAAATACTTTACAAACAAATAAAAAATCTGAAGATGATTATACAATAAAAGAGGGTGTACAAGATTTAGTAAGTACTTCTGATGGAACTACTAAATTCGGTATTGCACCAAATAAAATTTGTAGAATAAGAGTTTATTTATGGTTAGAAGGTCAAGATGTTGACTGTATTAACTATGCATCACATGGTGGAGGAGTTAAAGTTAATATAGGATTAGTTAAAGGTTCAACTGTTGGAGCTACAAACTAATTTTAACATTGCAAACCAATTATAAATCAATTACCAAAAAATATAAGGAGGATACCAAGAGGTGTCCTTTTTATAATTGATGTCACAAAAATATTACAACAATATTACAAAATGCAAGTTAAATGTAATACAAATGTAACATAAAACATATTGAGATTGAATGGAAAATGATGTATAATATAATAAATAATTATCGATTATAAAAATACTAAAGACTGGAGGTTAAAATGGCTGGAAATTTATTGAGAAAAACAAAAGAAATTGAAGATAATGTATATAAAATAGATTTTGGCGTTGAAGATGAAACTGAAATCGAAGCTGAAAATGAGAAAAAAACGTTGAAAGAAGAAGCAGAAAAGCTAGACACAGAAATTGCCAAAGAATTACAACCCAAAAAAGGAAAAATAATCAAAATAATAGATGATGATGACGAAATAGATGATATTTTTGGTAATGTAGGCGGATTAAATATTGAACAAACAAGCGAAGAGAAACAAAAAGATGAAACTGAACAAGAAACTGTCGAAAAAACAAAAAAGAGAAAACTAGCTAGGATAGAAGATGGCATAAAAAGCAGTAAAGTAAGTAAAAAAACAAGTACAAAAGTAAAAAACAAAGTTCAAAAAATAGCTAAAACTCCTGCCAAACGAGGAAGAAAACCTAAATTAAAAGATATAGAGACAATTGCAGATAACCAAAGTGCAATAAAAATGCATACAGAAGGTAATTTAACTGAAATAATTTTACTTGAAAACAAATATAAAATAGAACTACAAAAAAACGAGTATAATATATATACAGAAGCAAACGAAACATCATACATAATAGTAAGAGAAACAATGCTAAGAATAGTTTCTGGAGGAGTTTACATATTGATTGAAAAACAAGGAGAAGACTATGCGATAACAACTAACCAGGACTTTAAAATTAATTATGTTATAGATAATTTGGAACGAAAAAATAATGCAGTAAATTTTAAGCTTACAAATTTAACAGAAATTGTAGCAAATGAAGATGGAATAAATTTTGAAATAGATGAAGAAAAAGTTATAGAAAATAGCTTAGAAGACAACAAAACATTAGTAATTTCTGAAGAAGATGGAAAAGTTTATTTGCCATACACTAAAGAAGATATAAAAAAAGATATTTCGGAAAATAAAGGTGCGAAAATCTCAGAAGTTATTGACCAAAACTATGTATTGCCATTAGATAAATATAAAAATTCTATGAGAGCACGTTTTAGAGAAGGATATAATTTAATGTATTATAGAGAAAAAAAATCTAAACGAAGTGCTATAATGCTAGGAATTGAATTAATGTTTGAGTCAAATTTACATCCTGCAATAATATCTGCGTGCAAAACATTAGAAGAATTAGATATTTATTTAGATTGCCTTGAAGATAATGAGTTAGAGAAATTTTCTTGCTTTAGAATTATTTATAAAAGTCTTCCAACTTTACATAAAAATAATAAGGCACAAGAGTTTTAAAATTGTAAATTGAAATACAAAAATAGTGGGCTGATTCTAAATAAACAAATTGTAAAATAATGTAAAAATATATTAAAATTTTAAAAGCCTGAAACCTTAGAAATAAACGGGTTTGAAGTAAAAATAAAAATAAAAGAAAAAAGTGCTAAAAATGGCACTTTTTTTTTGAAAAAAATCGCGAAAATTGTTGAAAAAAAACAGTGATTATGATATAAATATATAGAGAAAAATATAAGATTTTTGAAGCAAAAGATGGAGGAAAAACATGTTAAAAAATAAAATAATTGTTAAGAAAATTAGAAATATATTAATATTATTTATGGCAATCTTGATAATGATTGGAGCATACCATAATGTTCGAAGGTCAAGAGCAGAAAATGTAATAGAAATTTCGATGGAGGTAGCAGATAAAAACAACAGCTTGGAAAAACAAACAGTAACGATTGATGCTACAGAAACTAAAAATGGAGTTTATTTAGCAGAGTTACCAACATCTGTAAACGGAAATAGGGTAACTAAATATTATACATCAGATGGCGAAGAACTTGAAATAGATCCAGCTAGTGTAGAAAAAATAACATTAGAGTTAACAGAAGATGAATTAGCAAATAAAAAAATTAGCTTAGGAACAGAGTATGACAAAAAGACTGCTATTATTGATGATGTTGAAACAACTCTTTACAACAAAGAATTTATAAATGAAGACGGAGATGTTATTGTAACAGGATATATGCCTCTAGATATTCAATTAGATTTTACTGAAATTGATGCTAATGCATTAAAAGATATAAGACTTCCTAGTGATGATTTAACAGTAAAAAAATCTTTTGGAATCTCTATACAAGAAATGATAGATGTATCCAAGACAACAGACAAAGCCGAAACAGATGATACAACTAAAACTGATGGAAAGAATCAAGTGAATGATACAACTGGATTAGCTGAAAATGCTCAAACAAATGAAACAGAAAAACAATTAATAGAATATGATTCAACAAAATATGGTGAAGATATAACAATAAAAATAAAACAAGCTGATAGCAAAGAAGAAACTGTAATCTATAGTTTTTCTGATGGCACACCAGTAACAGAAGTTGTTTATACAAACACAGATGGAATATTGAGTTTCTTAAAGAATGATAATGATAAATTCATATATACAGTAAAAAAACAAGAGACAACAGATAATGTAGCAAGTGAAGAACAAGTTGTTGATGATACACAAGATAGTGATGCAGTTCAAATAGATGAAGATACAACAACTTCTGATGATAGTACAATAGTAAATAGGCCTAACAATGGACCTAAAAAAGCTCAAGCAAGAGCAGGAAGTAAAGTTGCGACATTAGACACAATTTGGAGTCATGGAGAATCACTTGGAAACGGACTAAATAATGCACAAAATAGTAATTTCTTTGGATTAGTTCCAAGAGGAAAAATATCTAGTATAACATTACTTACATCTGATGGAAAAGATTCAAGTGGAAATAAAATAAATTTTGATGTTAGTGGTGCACAAAGTCAATCAATAGCGACTGGTGGATCAGTTATTCTTTACTGTATACCTAATGGTAGCACATATAAAGCTTATATGCTTCCGGGTTCTGATGTAGGAACTATAAAATTTAATTCAGATTCAAAATTTATATTTTCATATTTAGGATATGAATCTTCATGTACTGAAACAGAAGTTGTAAAAGGATTTTTTGATTCTAGCAGTATAGTTGATACAAGTGGAATTACACAGGCAAGAGCAATGTTTGCACATATTGGAAGAAATGGAAGTATGAGAACATTAACTATTGGACCTAAATTTACTACAACTTCAATAAAAGATACACAAGATATGTTTTATGAATGTGGATTTTCAAATATGACAACCTTGAAATTTAGTTCTAATTTCAAACTGGAAAATGCAACAAATCTTTTATCAATGTTTTACAGATGTGGATACAACAAATTAACAAGCTTAGATTTATCAAATATGACAACTGCTAATGCAACAAGTATGGAACATATGTTTAATATGTGTGGAAATCAAAGTTTGACAAGTTTGAAAATAGGATTTAATACAAGCAAAGTAACAAATATGCATGCTATGTTTGCTAACTGCGGAACAGAAAAATTGACGACATTCAGCTTAGGAAACAATTTTAATACAAGCAATGTAACAGACATGGGATATATGTTTGAAAAATTTGGTGGACCATTAACAGAACTAAAATTGGGAAGCAATTTTTCAACAAGTAAAGTAACTAATATGCAAGGAATGTTCTCTCAAACAGGAACAAAATCAATGAAAAAAATCCAACTTGGAGATAAATTTACATCAATAGCTTCTGGAAATTATTCAGACTTCTTAAATAATACAGGAGCAAGTGGATGTAAAATATATGTACCAGGAGCAATATATTCAAATAAACATGCAGTAAAATTAAGTACTAGTTCATCAACAACAATATCATATACAAAAGGATATATAGTAGGACCTGACAATGCAGCTCCAACATGGGCAGACAATGTAAACGGTGCAAAATATTCAGCAACTGATCATACATATACAATGAATTTAGTAGGTTCTGATGCAGTGGCATTAGATGCAGAAGCTTCAACATTAACTAAAGGCTCAACTATAAAAGTAAAAATAGGAAATTCAGAAACATCTAATTATACGCTTGGTGCAACGAGTTTAAGTTCAGATGAAAATACTAAAACATTTCCATTAACTATAAACAATTACACAGGTGGGGCAATTACAATTACAATATCAGCAGGAACACTTATAGACTTAAGAGAAAATAAAAGTGCTGCCAAAACTTATAATATTGCATCTGTTGATGGAACTGCACCAAAATGGAGCTCAAGTGTAAGTGGAGGAACATATTCAGGGACTGATAAAACATATACATTAAGTTTAGTAGGTACTGATGAAACTTCATTAGATGATAGCGAGTCTAAACTAACAAGAGGTTCAAATATAACTGTAAAAGTAAATAATACAAGTACGTCAAATTATACACTTGGAAATACAACATTAAGCTCAGATGGAAGAACTAAAACTTTCCCATTGACAATAAGCAGTTATTCAGGAGGAACAATTGTAATTACAATAACAAAAGGGGCATTAGTAGATAGAAATGGAAATACAGAAGCAAGTGGTGCAACATATACAATAAGACCTAATGTAGATACAACAGCACCAAAATGGAGTAGTAATGTAACTAATGGAAGTTATTCATCAACTGGACATACATATAGCTTGACTATAACAGGAACAGATGAAACTCAATTACAATCTAATAAGCTAAGTACTTTTAATACAACGGTTCAGGTTAATGGAAGTAAAGTAACCAATTTAGACTTTGCACAACCAGTACTTAGCTCTGATAAAAAAACAATAACAATTAAATTAACAATTAAAAATTACACCGGTGGAAAAATTACAATAAAAATTGCATCAGGAGCGTTGATTGATGCAACAGGAAATGCAGATACTAAAGGAGCAACATATGAATTTACTCCTAATACAGATGTAACAGCACCAAAATGGAATAGTTCAGTAAATAATGCAACATATTCATCATCTGCTAATACATATACATTTGAAGTTGTGGGAACAGATGAAACAAGTTTAAAAACAGGATTGACATTAAATGCATCTAATGCACCAATAACAGTAAATGGTTCAACAGCAAGTGTAACATATGGTTCGGGACAATATTCAAACAGTAATAAAACAGTAACATTTAAAATAACAGTAAGAAATTATTCTGGTGGAAAAATAGTAATGAATATTAAAGCAGGTGCATTGCAAGATAATGGTAATCCAGTAAATTCGAGCGTTGCACAAAATTACACGATGGATCCTCAGACAGATTTTACAGCACCAGTATGGAATGGGTCTATAAATAATGGAAAACTTTCTGGTAGTACATATACATTAAATTTAATAGGAACAGATGAAACAAAATTACAACAAACAACATTAAGCACATCAAATGTTTCTGTAACAGTAGGAGGAAAGTCAGCATCATTTTCTTTCTCAAATAGAGGACAAGGACAATTGTCAAATAACAACAAAACAATAACATTTGGAATGACGATTTCAAATTTCACAGGTGGAAATGTAACAATAACAATTAATGCAGGAGCATTAAAAGATACAGAAGGAAATTTGAGTGTAAAACAAACATATTCATTTTCAGTAGATGGAACTGCACCAAAATGGAATTCAAGTGTTACTGGAGGTACATATTCAAGTACTGCACATACTTATACTGTGAAATTGATAGGAACTGATGAAACAAAATTAAATGACTCAATGTCAGCATTAAGTTCATCAAATGTAACAATAAAAATAAATGGAACACCAATAAGTACTTTCTCATTTAAATCATCAATTAGCTCTGACTATAAAACCAAAACATTTACATTAACAATTACAAATTATACAGGAGGAAAAATAACAATTCAAATAGACGAAGGAGCATTAGTTGATACAGCAGGAAATAAAGAAGCAAATGGAGCAAAATATGAATTTACCCCAAATATAGATTCTGTGGTACCAGCATGGAAGACTAGTATAAGTGGTGGAACGTATTCATCAACTAACCACACATATTCATTTAGTTTGGTAGGTACTGATGAAACAGCATTAAATAATTCAGCATCTGTATTAAATTATGATAATATGCTAGTAACAGTAAATGGAACAAAAGTTACACGATCTAATTTAGTATTTGGCTCAACCTCAATAAGCTCAGATAATAAAACAAAAACATTTCCAATAACCATAAATGGATTCACAGGAGGAGCTGTAGTAATAACAATAAATTCTGGTGCATTATCAGATATGACTGGAAATAAGAGTAGCGAAATTAGCTATAAATTTACTATTGATGGTACTTTACCAGTATGGAGTAATGCTATAAATGGTGGAACATATGATGAAAATGCTAAAACATATACATTTAAATTGGTTGGATCAGATGAGACTGGAATCCAACAAACTACATTAAGCTCATCAAATGTAACAGTAACAATGGGCGGAAAAACAGCAAATGTTACATTTTCTAATGGCGGTAAAGGAACTATAAATGATAAAACAATAACATTTGAGTTAACAATTAATAGCTTTGTAGGTGGACAGATAAATATTTCAATTAGTGCAGGAGCATTAAAAGATACTTCAAATAACTTAAGTGTGGCAAAAACATATTCATTTAGCAAAGACGTAACGCCACCAACATGGGATTCTAAAATAACAAGTACATCATATAAAAACAGTATATATACAGTTAATGTTACAGGTACTGATGAAACAGCATTAAATAATTCAAGTTCAACATTAAGCTCATCAAATGTAACAGTAACAGTAAATGGAACTGCAGTAAGTGCTTCAAATTTAACATTTAGTGGTCAATTAGCATCAGATTCAAAATCAAAAGCATTTGCGATTGGAATAAAGAGCTTTACAGGTGGAGAAATAAAAATTGTAATAAATCCAGGGGCCTTGACAGATACATCAGGAAATAAAGAAAAGACTGGAGCAACATATAATTTAACTGCTGATATAACACCACCTGCTTGGGGAAATGCAACAGGAAAATATAATCCAGATGACCAATCTTATACAATAACAGTAACTGGTACAGATGATATTGAATTAAATACTAGTGCATCTGCACTTACAACATCTAATTCAACATTGACAGTTGGCGGAACTGCAGTGACACCAACAATAACTAAAACAGCTTCTACATCAAAAAGTGTGACATATGAAATAAAAATTTCAAAGCATACAGGTGGAGCAATTTCATTTAAAATTAATGCAGGAGCATTAAAAGATGCTCAAAACAATACTAGTGCTGAAAAAACATATACATTTGCAGCAGTAGATGCAGTAAAACCAACATGGGCAAGTAACATTTCTGGAGGTACATATTCAAATGGTACATACTCATTTAGTGTAGTGGGTTCTGATGAAACAAAGTTGGATACTTCAAAATCAGTACTAAGTTCATCAAATTTTTCAGTAACCACTAGTGGAAATGCAGTAAGCTCAAGTGATATAACTTTTGGATCACCAACACTAAGTTCAGATGGAAAAACAAAAACATTTCCTATAACAATAAAAAACTTTAAAGGTGGACAAGTAAATATTACAATTGCTGAAAAAGCTTTGTATGATACAACTGGTAACTGGAGTGTTTCAAAAACATATTCATTCTATAAAGATATAACACCACCAGTATGGGATGATAGCATACAAAATCCATTATATAATCATTCAACAAAAGGATATTATTTTGAATTAGTAGGAACAGATGAAACAAAATTAAATACAAGTAGTTCAACATTGACAACATCAAATGTAAAAATAACAGTTGGAGGAACAAATACAACTAATTTTACACTTGGAACAGCAACAACAAGTTCTGATTCTAAAACAAAAACATTTCCTATAACACTTAATAGCTATACAGGTGGAGAAATTATAATAACAGTATCTGCTGGAGCTTTAAAAGATACAGCAGGAAATTCAAGTGCTGTAAAAGAATACAAAATTACACCAGATATTACAAAACCAGTTTGGTCATATCAAAATTTAACATATGACCCAGACTCAATGACATATTCAGTTGAACTAGTCGGAACTGATGAAACAGCGTTAAATACAAATGTTTCTACATTGATATCAACAGGTAGCTCAAAAAATCTTTTAGTAACTTGTGGTGGTACATCAGTTACGCCAACATTGGAAAAGACTTCAACAACTTCAACAAAGATAATTTATAAATTAACTATTAATGATTATCCAGGTGGAGCAGTGGCTATAACAATATCAGAGGGAGCATTAATAGATACATCATCAAATAGAAGTGACCATAAAGTTATAAATCTTCCTGAAAAGGATAGAACAAAACCAACTTTAAAAGTACAAAACAATAATTATTCTGATGATTCAGGACAATATACATTTGAAGTTGTAGCAACAGATGAGACTGCGATAGACACAACAAGATCTAATTTGGCACCAAATGGAAGCTCAAAAAATATTACAGTAAAATGTGGAAATACAACAATTGTTCCATCAATCACTTCAAGAAATACTTCTGATGGAAAATCAATTATATATACTGTTACAATTTCTGAGTATCCAGGTGGAACAGTATCAGTTGCAATCGATGCAGGTGCAATTTACGATACAACAGGAAACAAGAGTAATTCTGCTTCATTTACATTACCAGCAGCAGATGTTCAAAAACCACAATGGGCAGACAGTGCAGAATTCTCATATGATGAAAATAATAGTACAGTTAGTATAACATTGACTGGTACAGATGATGTTGGATTAAATGATTCAAAATCAGTTTTAAATTTATCAACCAATTTAGTAATTTATAATAATGGTGCAGTTGTATCTTCTGAAAATATTAAGCTTGGAACTCCAACAATTAGCCAAGATAAGTTGACTAAGAAGTTCCCAATTACACTTAATAACTTTGCAGGAGGAACAACATCTATTGCAATTAGCAAAGGGGCATTGGTTGATAATAGTGGAAAAACAAGTGATGCTAAGACATATAATTTTACTGATATGATAAAACCAAAATGGTACATGGATGGAAATGGCTCATATAATACAAAATCAAAAGAATATACTATAACACTAGATGCAAGAGATGATACAGAAATTAAAACAGTAAATTTGACAACTTCAACAATGACAGTTACTGTTGGTGGAACAGCAGTAACACCTACAATAACACAAGTGACTGATGGAATTCAGGAAAAGAGATATACTATTACAATTCCTAACTATACAGGAGGAACGATAAATATAACATTAAATGCAGGAACTATAGTAGATACTGCTGGAAATGCAAGTATTCAAACACCATTTTCTGTAACACCAGATGTTACAGCTCCATTATGGAAAGCTGGAAGTGCAGGCTATGTAAATGCAACAACAAGTGATGATGTTACAATAGAATTGCTTGGTACTGATACTAAAATGCTTGCCACATCAAATTTAACAAAACAAGATTTAATTGTTAAATATGGTGATACAATTATTGATTATGATAAAATTAATTTGAGTGAAGTAACCTATACAAATGACGGAAAAGGTGGAGTTAAATATGTATTAACTCTTCAGGAATATACAGGTGAGGTGGTATCTGTATTCTTACCAGCAGGTACATTAACAGATCAAGCAGGAAATACAAGTGTTGATACTACACTTGCAATAGAGTCAATTTTACCACCAGAGGATACAGATGTGCCAACAGTAAGTGGTACTCAAGTAAAGGTAGATAATCTTTCTCAGGTAATTTATATAACTTTTGATATTACAGATATGAGTTTTGATTATACTCATCATTTGACAGCAGAAGATTTTGAAGTTACAAAGACTTATAAAGTAAGAAATGGATATTGGGGAACTAAAGAAGAAACAGTAACAATTACTCCAACAATAGAAATTGTAAGAGAAACAAGATTAACAGGAAAAAAAGGTTATAGATATAAGATAAAACTAACTAATGTTGATATAACAACAACACCGTTATGGGGAATTGGAGGAACACAAAGTAACCCAGCTACAATTAAAGTATATTTAAATAAAGATGCAATGTTAGATAGATTGAGTAAAGGAAATGAGAAAACACTATTAATGAACCAGCAAGTTACATTTGAATCTTCAACAACAGATGCAGCAATTTCTTTAAGAAGTGCAATAGTAAATAATACCGATGATGATAAAAACTTGACTATACAATTAACTGTAAACAAGAGCAATTCGTGGTGGGGAACATTCTTCTTTATACCAGGAATTTATGGTTCAACTGCAACAAACAAAAAACTATCTACAGATAATATATATGATTTAAGATTTGATGGTGTATCTGTAGGTGATAGTAGTGCAATTGATATTACAGTTGAAGAATTAACAAGTAGTAGTACTACTACAGGAGGAGGGTTCTGGTGGAACCAAGGAACTACAACTACTACAGCAGTATATAGAATAATTTTATCAAACCTTGAAGAAGCATTAAGACAAAACTTAAAGAGCTACAAAGAATGGAGTGGTTGTGTTGAGTTAGACATAGGACCAAGCTCAGATACAATATATACTGTAAGAAATGAGGATGAAGATTTAGAAGGTTTTGAATATAAAAATACACAAGATATACTATTCGTAGATGTTATAAAACCAGAATTAGAAGTAAAAGGTGTAACAATAAATGATGAAGAATCAGATAGTGCCACAGTAAATTTACAAGCAACAGATAAATATTTTAGCACATATTATACAACAAACCAAACCGCATCATTTGATAAAACCAAAATATATTTAACAGCTGATGGAGTAAAGGCAACAGAAGAGGAGACAGGTGTTAAATTACAATGGGAAAAAGCAAAAGATGTAACAGAAACAAGAAGTGGTGAGAAAAAGGTTATAGGAATTACTCAAAGTGTGACAATAACTGGTATGAAAGATAATTTAGATAAAAAATTAAAATTAGTAATAGAAGAAGGTGCATGTCTAGATAATTCAGGTAACCCAAATGAAAGAAAAGAAATATCACTATTTAGTAGATTGATGTCTGCTTCAACAGAAACAGCAGCAACAAGTACATTCTTAAATAACCCATATGCAATTCAAAGACAAAATGTACAAAGTGTAGAATTTAGAAGTTCTACAACAGGATTGATTTCAAATTGTGCATGGGATGTTTCTGAAAACCAAGATGGTTCAATAATGGCATGGTATGACGGAACAGGTCCATACAGAGTATATATTGCAGGTGATGGATTGATATATGCAAATCCAGACTCATCATATTTATTCTCATATGTAGGATATGCAACAAATTGTACAGATACAACAGTTGTAAAGAACCTTAACTTATTAAATACAAAATTTGCAACTAAAATGGATGCAATGTTTAATTATACAGGTTATAGGTCAATGACTGGATTAAGTTTAGGAGATAAATTTGATACAAGCAATGTTACCTCAATGAATAGAATGTTTGACAATTGTGGATATACAAGAATGGGTTCATTGAATTTAGGTACAGCTTTTGATACAACAAAAGTAACTTCAATGAGTCTGATGTTTAGAAATTGTGGATATACAGCAATGACATCAATGGAACTAGGAACAAAATTTAATACTTCAAAAGTAGAGAATATGACTTCAATGTTCTATTATACTGGATATACAGCAATGACAACATTAAAATTAGGAAACTACTTCTATACAAAATCTGCAACAAATATGTCTCAAATGTTTAACTATACAGGTGCTAGTGCGATGACATCATTAGATTTAGGACCAGCATTTACAAAAATAGCAGATACAAATACAAATTTTGCAACAGGTTGTGGTAAAAATGGTTCAGTAACTATATATGTAGGTTCATCAATTTACTCAACAAAAAATGCATTTAAATTAAGTGCAGATGTAACAACAACAATATCATATGCAAGAGGAACAATAAATCCAAAATATAAACCAGATTGGACAAAAGTTTCAACAACATTAAATACAACAGATAAAAATATAACAGTAAAATTACAAGGAAATGTAAATACTGCAAATTATACAGGTGATGCTTTAAAATCAGTAATAAATAGATTAGCAATGGGAACAGGTGACAGCTCAAAGATAACAGTAAAAATAGATGGAACAGTTGCAAATAATTTAGTAAAAACAGTTCAGACATCTGTAAAAGGACCAGCAAATACGGTTACTGCAGAAATAATAATTTCAAGTTTTGCAGAAACTACAGTCCAAAGTGGAAAAACATATTTGGAATGGGCAGGAAATATTGCAATACAATTAGCTCAAGGAACATTGACAGATGCATATGGAAACCCAAATTTGGCTCAATTAGATGGAAGTGCTGTAGAAATAAAAGATGCAACAATAGATAAAAATACAGATGGAAAAATGTTCGCAGATTTTATAAAACCAAAATTAATGTATGAACAATCAAGTGTAGTAGTAGATAAAACTGGAAAAACAGTTACAATAGTATTTTCAATAACAGATAAATACTATGCTAGTGAAAGCTTAGATGTTTCAAAATTGAGCATAAGAGTAGATGGTACTGATGTATCAGAAATTCCATCAATAAAGAAAACATTAACAAAATCCACTTCAAGTACAGGTGTAAAATATACATTGGTATTATCAGAATTTGAACAGGATTCAATTGCAAGTGGAAAGAGATACTTAGATTACAGTGGTTCTATTACAGTAACAGTGCCAGCAGGAGCTGTGTTAGATAAATCTGGAAATGGAAATGTTACAGAAGGATTAGGAATTGGACCACAAAATACAATTGTAAAGGATAATGCATCAAATTTAGCAGAAATAGACTTGGTAAGACCAAGTTGGCAATTACAACCAAATAAAGGTGTTACATTAGATTTTGCAAGTAAAACAGTAACAATTCCACTAGAAGTAACAGATAAGTATTTTTCAACAAGTACATTAACAAATAATATAAAACTTTTAGTAAATGGAGCTGAATCGACATCAGGAGGAACAATTTCAATTCAGTCAGGACCAACAAATATTACTGAAACAAGAGGTGGAAATACAGTATTAATAGGACATTCTTATACTGTAAAAATAACTAATATTTCAGTAGATTCAGGTCAATTAGGTGTTAGAATTTTAGAAGGAGCAGCATCAGATACTTCTGGAAATACTAGCTCACAAAAAGACATATTATTATTAAATCGTTTGAAAGAAACAAATACTGAGACAGCAGCGACAAGTGGATTCTTAGGAAGTGCAAGTAATACTAATGCAACAATAAAAGCGATACAAAGACAAAATATAAATAAGGTTGTATTCGAATCAGGTATTTCAAGTGCTGTTTATAATCACACAACAAAAACAATTTCAGATGCTACAAGAGCATGGGATGTATCAAAAGCAGGTGATCAATCAATTGTAGCATGGTTTGTAGATAGCGAAAAATCAAACGGAACTTACGTAATTCACATAGGTAGTGAAGGTGGAATTCTTGCAAATACAGATTCAAGTTATTTGTTTGCAAATATAGGAAGTTCTGCAAATTGTAAGTCAATAGTAGCAATTGCAAACTTAAGTTTACTAGATGTAAGTACTGTAACAAATATGAATTACATGTTTACAAATACAGGTAAACAAGCAATGACAGAATTAGACTTAGGAACAAACTTTAGTACAAGTAGTGTAACTACAATGGTTGGAATGTTCCAAGGTGCCGGTTATAATGCAATGACGACATTAACCCTTGGAAATCTATTTGTAACTACGAAGGTTACGGATATGAACAATATGTTTAATGAAACAGGTTATAAAGCATTAAAGAGTTTGAATTTGAGCACATTTAATACGGCAAGTGTAACAAATATGCAAAGAATGTTTAGAGCAACAGGACATGATTCAATGACAACATTAACATTAGGAAGTAACTTTAATACCGCAAAAGTAACTAATATGCTTGGAATGTTTGCAAATTGTGGATATGGTAGTCTAACAGCATTAAACTTAGGTGGAGCATTTGATACAGGAAATGTAACAGATATGAGTTATATGTTCACAGGTGCAGGACATGATTCAATGACAGGCTTAAATTTAGGAAGTTTATTTAAAACAAGTAAAGTAACAAATATGAGTTATATGTTCCAAAATACAGGTGCAGGAAAAATGACAACATTGACCTTAGGAAGCAACTTTAATACAAGTGCAGTAACTAACATGAGTTATATGTTTAATGGAACAGGTAGTTCATCAATGCAAAGCTTAGTTTTAGGTGGATATTTCTATACAAGTAAAGTTACAAATATGACTAGTATGTTTGAAGCTTGTGGTCAAGGAAGTATTAAGACGATAGATTTAGGACCAGCATTTACAAATGTGTCTAGTACTAATACAAATATGTTAAAAACATTGAATAATACAAATATTTATACAGGTACAGCAATTTATTCAAATGAGAATGCAGTAAGATTAAACTTGAACTCAAGTACAACAGTAAGTTTTGAAAGAGGAAAAATTATAGCAAAATATCAACCAGAATGGCAAAAATCTACTACAACTCCAGATACTGCAAATACAGCAATAACAGTAGTATTAAGAGGAATAGTAAATGCAACAAATTATGCTGGATATAATAAAAACATAACAAATAAATTTGCAAATGGAACAACAACACAAATAACAGTAGCAATAGATGGAGAATCAACTCCAAATAGCAGAATTATAAAAACAATAAGTGGTGCTAGTTCAACAGCAGCAGAGAGTGTTCAATGTAATGTAAGATTAACAGGATTTAATGAAGGATACATATCATCAAAAGGATATAAAGAGTGGAGTGGTAATGTAGCATTAAACATACCGCAAGGAACCTTAACAGATGCATATGGAAATCCAAATTTAGCTCAAGAAATTAAAGAGGATGCAGTAGAAAAAAATACTGCAGGAGACTTATTCTTGGATTCTATAAAACCAGAAATAATATATGAATACTCAGAAACAACAATAAATCATGACAGTCAAACAGTAACTGTTGGATTTAGAGTTACAGATAAATATTTTGCAAATACATTGTTAACAGTAGAGCAATTGGCTAGCCAAATAACAGTAAAAGTTGATAGTGAAGCAGTAAATGTTGAAAAAGAAGTAAGAGAAATAAAAGCATTGAATGAACCAGTAAATGGTCAAAATAGAACAGTTGGAAAGAAATATGAATTGGTAATTAGTAAATTAGACCAAGGTGATGGTATAAGATACAGTGGACCAATGCAAATTGTATTTCCAACAGGAATAGTAAAAGATGCATCAAATAATACCAATACAGGAAAAACGATTTCAATTGGTGTGGATGATCCAGTAAATGATGCAGAACATAAATCAGAGGTTATAGTCGATGTAGTAAAACCAGTATGGTCAGTTGAAAACTTAAAAATTACTCAAGTAAATGGAAAAGCACAAGCAACAATGGATTTAATAGGAACAGACAAATACTTAAACAAAACAAATAGTAAAAGCTTAACTCCAAATGAGATAAAAGTTTTTGTAGATGGAGTAGATATTACAAGTATAGCAACAGGACTTAGCAAGAGTTTAGCAGGACCTATAGATATAGATAATGGAATAAAATATACACTAACAATTACTAACTTAGAGGAATCTTATGATGCATTTATTGCAGCAAGAAATGCTAATAAGAGAGTATATAGAGAGTACAGTGGAGATGTAACATTAGAGGTACCTGAAGGAAAATTAGTTGATAACTCAGGAAATAAAAGTTCAAAACTTTCAGTAAAGGTTGGAATAGTTGATACATTAAAGCCAGAAATAGTAAAAGTTTCATCAACAGTAAATCCAACGGCAAAAACAGAGACAATAATATTTGATGTTACAGATAAATATTTTGGAACAATATTAGATGAGCAAACACTTCTTTCAAAACTACATGTATTTGTAGATGAAGAAGCAGCAGATAGTATAACAAAACAAATAACAAATGTTGAAACACTAACAGATACAGTAGATGGAATATCTAAAACAGTTGGAAAGAGATATACATTAGTATTATCAAACTTTGAAAAAGAAGGACTACAAAGTGGATATGAATTTAAAGGAATAAGTGGAACTGTAAAGGTTACAGTAGATGCAGAAATTGCAACAGACTCTAACGGAAATACAAGTAATTCTGCAACATTAGCAGGAGACTTTACAGACTTTATTGAACCAAGTGTGGTTTATAGATTTTCAAAACCAGCAAGTGGAGCAAATTCTGTAACAATAACATTTGACGTAACAGATAAATATTATAAAAGCGGAGATTTGACATTAGCAGATTTAGCATTAAAAATGCAAAATGGTAAAAATTTAAGCAATTATATTGATATGAAAACAATATCTGGTGCACAAATTCAATTTGGAACACCTTCAAATGTTACTTGCCCAACAGCAATGAATAAAACCGTAAATGGAACAGTTCAAAAAGGATTGACAAATCAAATAATAGGAAGACGTTATACAATAACGATTTCAAATTTAGAGCAAGCACAGATTAAAGATGGAGACCAATACTTAGAATATAGTGGTAATGTACAAATTGGAGTAGCAAAAGGTAAAGTAAAAGATCAAGGAAATAATACAAATCTTGCACAAACTATTACATTTGGTATAAATTTACCAGAAGGAACAGGAATAAAAGAAGCTCTTGATATAGTAAAACCAATTTGGTCAGTAGAATCACAAACAGTAGACCTAGATAAACAAGAAGCAACAATAATTATTAAAGGTACAGATAAATATTTCTCAAAAAGTACATTAACAAATGATACGTTACAATTAATAATGAATGGTTCAAAAGTAACTACAAATGACACTGCTTCAGGAAGAACTCTTGAAATAACAGGGCCAAAAGAAATATATGAAGATTGGATAGAAAATGGAGCAACTTCACAACATTTAGTTGGAGTGGAATATACAATTATAGCAACAGGATTTGCTGTTGATGAAGGACAAGTAAAAATAAGAATTCCAGAAGCAACCTTAACAGATAATTCAGAAAATAGCAGTAATGCATTAGAATTTATGTTATACAGTTGTTTAAAAGCAACTAATACAGAAACATCAGCAACAAGTGGATTCTTAGGAAATACTTCAATTCAAAGACAAAACATAGAAAGTGTAACATTTGAATCTGGCTTGTCAAAGATGATTAGTAGCACAAAATGGGATGTATCAGCTGGAAATGATGGTTCAATAATGGCATGGTATAAAACTGCAGCAAGTGGTGCTCTAGAAGTTTACATTGGAGGAACTACAGCAATATTTGCAAATCCAAATTCAAGTTATTTATTCGCAAATATTGGAACAGCAACAAAATGTACAGCAACAGAGGTTGTTAAGAATTTAGATTTAGTAACAACTAAAAGAGTAACAAATATGAGTTATATGTTCTTAAATACAGGTACAACAGCAATGACAACATTAAATTTAGGCTCAAACTTTAATACAGAAAAAGTAACAAATATGACATCTATGTTTAGTGGCTGTGGAATAAATAAAATGTCAACTCTAAACTTAGGTGGTAAATTCTACACAAGCGAAGTAACTCTTATGAATAATATGTTTAGTAGTTGTGGTAGATATGCATTAACAGCATTAGATTTAGGAGAATATTTTGATACAAGCAAAGTAACAAATATGGCTGGAATGTTTAATTGTACAGGTTCAAGCCAAATGACAAGCTTTAATATTGGTAAAAAATTCGATACAACTAATGTAACAAATATGTCTTATATGTTTAATATGTTAGGAAATGCAAAATTAACAAGTTTAGATTTAGGCGATTTGTTCTATACAACAAATGTAACAAATATGGACTCAATGTTCTACAATTGTGGTTCATCTGCAATGACAACAATAGATTTAGGACCAGCATTTACAAAGATTGCTGGAACGAATACAAATTTTGCAATGAATTTTGGTAAATCTGGAGCAACATTGAATGCACCAGAGGCAATATATCAAGATAGCAAGAATTTCAGATTAGGAATTGAAAGTACAACAACACTAGCATATTCAAGAGGAACAATTACTCCAAAATATAGAACAGAATGGGTAGTAACTACAAAGACTGTTGATAAAACAAATAAAACAGTAAGAATAACATTGAGAGGAAAAACAAACTCACAATTAACTGTAGCAGAATATCCAGGTGGAGCAAATGGACTTTTAAGTAAGGATAAAGTAACAGTTTTGGTTGATGGAACAAATGTTAAAGCAGTACAAGATTCTATGGAAATTAGTTCTGCAAACTATATTACAAATTCTTCAACAAACAAGGTTGAAGTTGAACAAATAATAACCTTAAAAGACTTTGTTGAAGATGCAAGACAAACAGGAAAGAGTTATAAAGAATGGAGTGGAAATATTTCATTAAAAATAGCAAAAGATTCTGGACTAAAAGATGATTATGGAAGCGAAAATATAGCTCAAGACATAAATGATATAATATTAGCAGATGTAGTAAAGCCAGAATTTACTTATAAATATTCATCAACAGATATTAATTACACAAATAAAACATTAACAGTTGAATTTGATATAGTAGATAAGTATTTCTTTAGTACAACTTTGAGTGCTACGAATGCAGTAAATAATATTACAGTAAAAATGATAGACATTAATGCAGTTCCAGCAAATATTACAAAAACATTGAAAAAGAAAACAATATCTGCAGATCAAACAAGTGGAAGCATTACATATAAAGCAAATGGAGATATTTATGAAAATTCAAGAAAAATAGGAGAAAGATATACTTTAGTAATTAGTGGATTAGAGCAAGCAAGTAAATCAGCAGATGGAAAATATAAAGATTACAGTGGACCAATGAGTGTGGCATTCCCAGCAGGAGTAATAACAGATACATCTGGAAACACAAGTGATCAAATAACAATTACTGTTGGTATAGATGAACCAGATAAATCTGGAATGCAAGAAATTGTGGATGTTGTAACACCAATTTGGGAAGCAAAAAGTACTACAATAGATAAATGGAATAAGAGAGCTATTATCCAATTACAAGGAACAGATAAATATTATGCAAGTAATAGTTTAGACACTTCAAAAATTACAGTATATGTTGACGGAAAAGAAATCACAAATATTGAAAAAACTTTAAGTGAATCAACTCCATTAACAGAAACTAGAAATGGCCAAGAGATGCAGTATGGTGTTGAATATACATTAACATTAAGTGGATTTTCAGAGCCAGACAGTGAGTTTATGACAGCAAGAAAGAATGGAAGTAGAGAATATCGAGAATATAGTGGAAAAACCGAAGTAAAGATTGCGGCAGGAACATTATCAGATGCACATAATACAAACAAAGAACAGACAATTTCATTAGGAAATGTTGATTGTTTGAAACCTGATATTATTTATGAAACTTCAAATACAACAATAGATCAAGGAAACAAGATTTTAACAGTAGTGTTTGAGGTAACAGATAAATATTATAATGCATCAGCAAGTAGTTTGAAATTATCAGATTTAACAGTTACAGTTGATGAAAAGACAATGACATCAGCAGAATTAACAGCAAGTGGAAATTCATTAACAGCAACAGCTTTAGCAAGTGGAAAAGGAACCAAATACACATTAGTAATTAAAAATTTACAACAAAATCCAAATGATGGTGTTGATTACAGTGGTATAGTATCAATTGCAATACCTAGCGGTAAATTTGCAGATACTACAGGTAATACAAATGATGCTAAAACAATTACTATTGGTGTAGATACACCTACAAATGATGAAAATCATAATACAGGAACAATTGTCGATGTTGTTAGCCCTGTATGGAAAGCAGAAAATTTTAGAGCAAGTAGTGATAATACTCAAATATTAGTAGACCTTGTAGGAACAGATAAATATTTAGACACATCAAAAACATCTGTTGACCCAAGCAAGATTAAAGTAGTTATAAACAATCAAGACATAGAGGCAACAGCAGGAATTGCAGTTAATAAGTCTATTGAGTATAAAGGAACAAGAAGTGATATATTAACAGGTGCAAAAGATGTAATATATACATTAACATTATCAAACTTTAAAGAAAGTGATGAAACTTTCTTAGCAGCAAGAGCGGCAGGAACAAGATTATACAGAGAATATAGCGGATTTACTCAAATAGAAATGCCAGCAGGTCAATTAAAAGATACGTCAAATAATACAAACGTAAAAACAACATTAGATTTAGGAAACATAGATAGAATTCCACCAGAAGTTGTAAAAGTATCTTCAACTGTTGATAAAACTAATAAGAAAGAAACTATAGTATTTGATATAGTAGATAAATATTTAAAAACTTCAACATTAGGAACAACTACAACAGAAGCAAATAATAATTTATCAAAATTACATGTATTTGTAGATGATGAAGCAGCAGATAACATAACTAAAAAAATTACAAAAGTTGAGAAATTAACTGATACAATAGGAACTACAACAAATCAATTAATTGGATATAGATATACATTAGAATTAACTAATTTTGAAAAGAGTAAGAATTCAAAAGGAGTTAAGGATTGGAGTGGTACTGTAAGAGTTGATGTTGATGCTGCAGTGGCAATAGATACAAATGGAAATACAACTGACGAAACATCAATTGAATGTGATTTTGTAGACCTTATAAAACCATATCTAGAATATACTCACCAATCATCAGATATAAGTACAACAAACAAAACTTATACAATGAAATTTAGAATAACAGATAAATATTATAAATCTGGAAAATTGACATTAAATGATTTAACAGTAAAAATTAAAAATGGTCAATTAAAAAATGGAAGCGAAATTGTTTATAATTTAAGTGATTTAGCAAAAGCAGGAACAGTTACACTTGCATTAAGTGATACAGAAATCTATGCAAATGACATATATATAACAGATGAAACAACTGGAGAAATAGATGTTACTGATAAGAAACTAATTGGGCATGAATATACATTAAAAATGTCAAACTTAGAAAAATTACAGATTGCAGATGGAATGACAACAGCAGATTATAGTGGTATTATCAGTGTAGGAATAGCTGCAAATAAGGTATTAGATAGAACATATAATGGAAGTAATAATGGAAATACAGCATCAACAATAACTTCAGGTGTTAATATTCCTAATGGAAGCGGAAATGGAACGGTTGTGGATGTGGTAGACCCATTAATTACAGGAGTTAGCACAGTAGCTGACCCAACAAAAGGTACAGCAACATTAACATTTAGAGCAACAGATTCTTATTTTGCAAGTAGTTCAATATCAGCAGCAAATATACAGATATATGTAAATGGTACACAAAAAGCAGTAGGAGTTGCTTCAGGGGATGGAATTACAAAAACTCTATCTCAAACTTCAAAGACAGAGTCAAGATTACAAAATGGAACAACTTCAAATGTACAATATGGAATTGAATATACATTAAATATTACAGGTTACCCAGCAAATATTAATCAGTTGAGAGTGGTAATTCCAGCAGGATTGGTAGCTGACCAATCAGGCAACCACAATAAAGAGAAATCATTTAACTTGTTTAATACTTTAGCTACAGCAGAATCAAGTCCAAGTGCAACAACAGCATTTATGGGTAATACATATGGAATTCAAAGAGGAAAGATTGCACAAATAGTATTTGAAAGTTATATTGGAGGAACTTCAAGTACACGTTGGGATGTATCTGCACAAAAAGATCAATCTATTATGGCATGGTATAATGCAAATGAAAAACCAACTAGTGATACATATATTATCCATATAGGTAGTGAAACTTTAATTGGAGCAAATGTAAATTCAAGCAATTGGTTTAGTTATATTGGATATGATGCTAATTGCAAGGCAACAAGTGAAGAAAGTGATCCAATTATAAAGAACTTAAAGATAATAAGTGTTGCAAATGTAACAAATATGTCAAACATGTTTGCATATCTTGGATATAGTAATATGACTACATTTAGTTTAAGCAGTAATTTCTATACAACTAGTGCAACAAATATGAGCGGAATGTTCAAATATGCGGGATTTACAAAAATGACAACAATAAACTTAGGTTCAAACTTTAATACAAGTAAGGTAACCAATATGAATGCTATGTTTAATCATACAGGATATACTGCAATGACTGGTCTAAATTTAGGTTCAGCATTCTATACAAGCAAAGTAACAAATATGGGGTCTATGTTTGGAGAAACAGGATATACTGCAATGACAAGTTTAAATTTAGGCACAAATTTTGATACTAGTGCAGTAACTTCTATGAGTTGGATGTTTAGCAACTGTGGACATGACAAGATGACAAGTTTAACATTAGGTGCTAACTTTAATACAAGTTTAGTAACAACAATGCAAGGAATGTTTAATGGGACAGGAAATAAATTATTAACAAGCTTAGACTTAGGAGATTTATTCTACACAACAAATGTAGAAAATATGACAAATATGTTTAGTAACTGTGGTACAGGTGCAATGACATCACTTGACTTAGGACCAGCATTTACAAAGATTGCATCAACAAATACTGAATTTGCAACGAATTTAGGAAAATCAGGTTTTGTTGCCTATGTACCAGAAGCGATTTACCAAGATTCTACTCACTTTAGAATAGGTGGAGCAGGTTCAACAGCAATTGCATGTACAAGTGGAAGAACGATAAATCCAAAATATAGAACAGAATGGGTAGTAGAAACAACAGCATTTAATACAACTAATAAAACTTTAGCAATAACATTAAGAGGTAGAACAAATTCACAAGTAACAGCAAGTGAGTACAAGAGTGATGTAAGTGGAGGAATTACAGATAAAACTAAAGTAGAATTCTACATGAACATTGGTGGTACATTAACAAAAATGTCTAATGTATCAATAAGCTTAGGAACAGCAAGTCAAACAACACAAAATGTATCTAAAGGAACAAAAGAAGTATTACAAACAATAACAATTGGAAACTTAGAAGAAACTGCAAGACAATCTGGAAAATTATATAAGGAATACAGTGGAAATATTGTTGTTAAAGTACTTCAAGATTCTGGATTGAAAGATTCTTATGGTAATGGAAGTCAAAATATTGCTCAAAATGTTTCAACATCAGATGTAGACAAAAATACAACAGGAAAGCTATTTGCAGACTTTATAAAACCAGAATTCAATTATTTATCATCAGAAACAACAATAAATCATAATACAAAAACAGTTACAATATTGTTCAGTGTAAGAGATAAATATTTTAGTACTTCAGGATTAACAGCAGATACAACAGCATCTAAAATTTCAGTAACAGTTGCTGATGAAGATGTAAATAGTAAGATAACTAAGAAATTAGAAATTGTTGAAGAAGAAAAAGATGTAATAAATGGAAAGAACCAAAAAGTTGGAGAAAAATACAGATTAACAATAACAGGTTTAGACCATAATGATGGAACTCATTACAGTGGAATAATGCAATTAGGATTTGCAAAAGATCTAGTAGCAGACTTATCTGGAAATAAAAATGATGCACAAACAATAACAATAGGAGTAGATACACCAAATGGATCAGGCTCTGGAAGTATAGTCGATGTAGTAGACCCAGTATGGAATACACAAAACTTTACAATAGATAAGACAAACAAAAAGATAACTGTAGACTTAATAGGAACAGATAAGTATTATTTAAGCAATAGCTTAACAACAGACAAGATTAAAGTTTTTGTAGATGGAAAAGAAGCATCAAGCATAACAAAACAACTAAGTGCTAGTTCTTCAGTTACAAATGGTGTAAAATATACCTTAACTCTTTCTGGATGGGAAGAAGCAAGTGAACAAACAGGAAATATATATAAAGAGTGGAGTGGTATAACAAAGATTCAAATAGCAGCAGGAACATTAACAGATAAATATACTAATACAAGTAAACAACAAGAATTTACATTAGGACATGTGGACTTTATAAAACCAGTAATTAAAAAAGTATCTTCAACAAAGAATTCAACAAATGGTACAGAAACAATATTATTTAATGTAATTGATAAATATTTAGATACAACAAGTACATTATCAGCAAATGATATTACAGTTTATGTAGATAAAGTTGAGGCAACAGGATTAAGCAAGACATTAACAAAAACTTCAACACAATTTACAGCATCAATCAATGGAAGTACACAAGTTGTAGGACAACAATATCAATTAGTATTGTCAGGATTTAAACAAGCTCGTTCAAGTATTGATTCTGCAAAGAATTATACAGAGTGGAGTGGAACTGTTTCAATAGATGTTGCAGCTGGAAAGATAAAAGACAAAATAGTTAGTCCAAATACAACTGCAAATACAAACAACAAAACTACAATATATGGTGATTTCGTAGACTTTATAAAACCAGAAATTACTTATAAATATGCATCTTCAGATATCAATTATACAAATAAAACATTTACAATGGACTTCGAAATTACAGATAAATACTTTAACAGTATTACAGAATTGACAACTCAAAATATAACACAATATGTAACAATAAAAGTTGATGGGGTAGACATAACAAATAATACAGCAATTACAAAAGAAATTATTTCTACAACAAATGTAACAGCTGGAACAACTGCAAAACCAATCAATAAGACTGTTAATGGGACAGTTCAAACTGGATTGACAAATCAAGTAATAGGAAGACATTATAAATTGAGAATATCTGGATTGCAACAAGCAATAAAAACAGGAAATACATTAGATTATAGTGGTGTTATAACAGTTGCATTTAAAGAAGGAATTGCAACAGATACAACAACAAATAAAAATGCAGCAACAACAATAACTTCAGGAGTTAACTTACCAGGTGGTTCTGGCTCAGGAACAATAGTCGATGTTGTTGACCCAATGTGGGAACAAATCGGTAGAGCAAGCGTAGAAGCTGGTAAGGGAACAGCAAGTATGGTAATCAGAGGAACTGATAAATACTTGAATAAAGTAACTAGTGCATTAACATCTGGAAAAATAACAGTAACAGTAAATGGAACAACTCCAACAACAACAGTAACAGTAAATGTACAAGAAGATACTTCAATATCAGAGACATGGGCAAAACAATATAAAGTAACACTTACAGGATTTGATCCAAAGGCTTATCAGGTAGCATTTAAGATACCTGCAGGAGTGTTGGTTGATAGTTCTGGAAATACAAGTAAAGAAAAAGAATTTATCTTGTTTAGCAGTTTAAAGAAAACTGATACTGAAACAGCATCAACAAGTTTATTCTTAGGAATTACAGGAGTTCAAAGACAAAATGTTGAACAAGTAATATTTGAAGAATATATTGATGATTCAAAGACATTGTTTGATGTATCAGCAGCTCAAAATAGAACAATAATGGCTTGGTATGAAAAAACTTCAAGAAATACTTACATTGTTCATATAGGAAGTACAATAATAATAAATGGAAATGCAGATTCAACAAACTTATTTAATTATGTTGGATATAGTACAAATTGTGCGGTTACAAACGAAACATCTAATAAGATAATAAAGAATATTGAATTATTACATGTAGACAATGTAACAAATATGAAGAATATGTTCGCATATTTAGGCTATGGTAAAATGCAAACATTTAGCTTAGGAAGTGCATTTGATACAACAAATGCAACAGATATGAGCGGAATGTTCCAATATACTGGATTTACAGCAATGACAAGTATAAACTTAGGAGGAAACTTTAATACAGCAAGTGTAACAAAGATGAATTCTATGTTTGACCATACAGGATATACTGCAATGACAGGATTGAATTTAGGCGGTAAGTTTAATACAGCTAAAGTAACAGAAATGAGTTCAATGTTTGCAGACACAGGATATACAAAGATGACAACATTAAACTTAGGCGGAGAATTTAGTACAGTAAAAGTAACTAAAATGGATTGGATGTTCAAAAATTGTGGACATGAAGCATTAACCGCATTAAACTTAGGAACTAAATTTAATACAAGTATAGTACAAACAATGGAAGGAATGTTTAATGCAACAGGATATAAAGCTATGGTAAGTTTGGATTTGGGTGATAACTTCTATACATCAACAGTAACTAACATGGATAATATGTTTAATTCAACAGGTGCAGTGTCAATGATGGCATTGGATATGGGATCAAACTTTAAGAAGATAGCAGCTAAACATGCAAACTTTGCTACTAACTGCGGAAAGAAAGATGTTGTAATATATGCTCCAGAGGTAATATATTCAACACAAACTTCTTTCAAATTAGGGATATAGTTTATATAACTAATGCTGAGAGGGAGCGGAAAACTTTTAAAGAGTTTTCTGCTCTTTTTTATTGCTGTTTAACTAATTTTTATAAAATATACAATAATTGTAAAAAAACTCTTGCTAAATAGAGTAAGACGTGTTATATTAATAATGTACTTGAATTTAGTACAAAACAACTTAGTGTTTACACAAAATAAATTTTTGATTTTTTCAGTAATTTTATTCAATTCTAACTGAAGAAAAAATAAGGAAAATAAAGACGTAAAACAGTGGTAAAAAAGCTTGAAAAATAAATAGAAAAAAACTTAGAAAAAAGCACCAAAATTGGTGCTTTTTTTTTTGAAAAAAATGCCGAAAAACGTTGAAAAAAATAGCCTGTTATGATATAAATTATATAGATAAATAAAATAGGAGTTATGAGTCAAAAAACGGAGGATAAACATGTTAAAAAAGAGAAAAAATGTAAGAAAAATAATAGTATTATTAATGAGTATAATTTCAATAATAAGTCTTGGTATAAATTTAAATAAAGTAACAAAAGAAAAATATAATCCAGCATTAAATTTATATAATGCTAGTGAAACGATAAATATAGACAAAGGTGAAATAGATCCAATATATAGACCAAAGTGGGAAAAAGTATCAAGTTCTTTTAGTGCAGCCAATAAAACACTAACTGTTATAGTAAAAGGTTCTGCATATGAAAATAAAACAATAGATGCAAATACGCAAATAAAGTATGCAAGTGATGTAATAAGTACTTTAAGTGCATCAAATGTAAAAGTATTTATAGATGGAGTAGAGGTAACAAGTACAACAAATCCAACAGTAAAAATAACAGATACTAAAACATCAACAAATACAACATCAGGAAAAAAAGAAGTAACACATACAATTCAGTTATCAAACCTAGAAGAAGCAGTAAGACAAGCAGGAAAAAACTATAAAGAATGGAGTGGAAATATTGCATTAAAAATAACAGGAAGAGGTCAAGATGAAAGTACATATTCATCAAATGTATTAACAGATGCTGATGGAAATCACAGCATGATGGAAATCCAAGAAGATGGAGCATGGGTAAATATAGAATTAAAAGATACAAAAACAGACCATAATACAGATAATGTAATGTTTGCGGATTATATAAAACCAGAATTCACATATGTATATGCAGCAAAAGATATAGACCATACAAACAAAACATTAACAATAGATTTTTCTATAACAGATAAATATTTTGATAGCACAAAATTGATAACAGATACAAATGGAACATTAACAGCAAATCAATCAGTAGTTAATCAAATTACAGTTGCTATGAAAGATGATGCTACAACAGCAGTAAATACTAAAGTAACAAAGAAAATAACCAATATTCAATATATAACAGAAAAAAGAGATAATGAGAATGTAAGAATTGGAGCAAAATTTACTTTAGTAATTGGAAATTTACAACAAGAAACATCAAGTGGAAATTATAGAGATTACAGTGGCCCAATGAGTATAACATTTCCAAAAGAAATTGCATCAGATAAATCTGGAAATCAAAATGATGCAAAGACAATTACAATAGGTATAGGAGAACCAAGTAATTCTGGAAGTCAACAAATAGTCGATGTTGTAGACCCAGTATGGAGAGTTGAAAATTTACAAAAAACAGTAAATAGCACAACAGGAAAACTTACAGCAACAATGGACATATATGGAACAGATAAATATTTTAAGCAAAGTACATTAACAGCTGAACAAATTCAAGTATGGGTAGATGGAGTAAATATTACAGCATCAGGAAGTACAGCTAAAATTTCTAGAACATTGACAAAAGTAGAAGATTTAACAGAACAAAGAGATGGAAAAACAGTAACATATGGAATTCATTATAAATATACAATAACGGACTTGGAAGAAACTGATGCATTATTTAATGCAGAAAGAGCAAAATATGCAGCTAACACAAGTACTGGTAGAGTATATAGAGAATATTCAGGAGATATGAGTATTGTAATACCAGCTAATACAATGGTCGACAATTATACAAATACAAATAAAGCTTTAACTTATTCTTTAGGACATATAGATTCAATAAAACCAGAAATTATCAAGATATCTTCAACAAGAGATGCAACAAACAAAAAAGAAACGTTTGTATTTGATGTAGTAGATAAATATATTGCAAGTTCAGCATTAGGAACAACAGTAACAGAAGCAAATAATAACAAATCTAAAGTACATGTATTTGTTGATGGAGAGGCAGCAGATAGTGTAACAAAGAATTATACAAGAGTAACTCCGTTATCAGCTAAGATTAATGGAACAAGCAAAGTTGTAGGATATAGATATACATTAGAATTAACAGGATTTGAAAAAGCAAGAACAGCAATTAACTTTAATAGAGAATATTCTGATTGGAGTGGTAATGTAACATTAGAGATTGATGCAGGGGTTGCAAAAGATACTGCAAATAATTTTAGTGTAAAAACAGTATTTACAGGAGATTTTGTAGATTTTATAAAACCAAATGCAACATATCAATATGCAACAGCTGATATAGATCATACAGATAAAACATTTACAATGGTGTTTGATGTAACAGATAAATTCTACAGTTCAGGAACATTAGCAATAGGAGATTTAACAATTAAGATAGATGGAAAAGATGTAGATTGGAACAAAGTAAGCAAAAGCTTAACTGTTGCAGATAGACAAAATACTGTAAAAATCACAGAAAACGGAGTAGTAAAAAGTGTAACAAAAACAATTGGTAAACGTTATACATTGAAATTATCTAATTTGGAGCAAATCCAAACAAGAGATACATCTGGAAATTACATTTCTTACAGTGGTGTAGTTACAGTAGCAATACCAGGAAGTAAGTTTAGTGATACAGGTGTTGATGGACAAAATACATCTCCAAATAGAAATGATGGAACTACAATAACTTCTGGTATAAATATTCCAGGTGGAAGCGGAACAGGACAAGTAGTCGATGTAGTAGATCCATTAGTAGAAAGATTAAATTCATCAGCTAATGCAGTAAATAAAACTGCTACAGTAAAATTCAACATAACAGATAAATATTATGATGCAACAAAGGCTGCATTAACACAAAATGATATGAAAGTTCTAGTAAATGGAACAGAAGTTACAGGAAAAATAACAGGATTTTCTACTAAGGCATTAACAGAATCAAAAACAACAAATGGTACAACTTCACAAGTACAATACGGAGTTGAGTATACAGTAACAATATCAAACTTTGATACTTCTGCAAATCAAGTATTACTTAGAATACCACAAGGTAAAGTAATAGACCAATATGGAAACAGTAATAAGCAAACAGATTTGATTTTATACAATGTATTAAAATCAGCAGCATCAGAAGCAGATACAACAAGCGTATTTTTAGGAGGAAAAATCCAAAGACAGAACATTGAAAATATAACATTTGAAAAAATAATATCAAGTGCAGTGTATAATCATACAACTAAGGAAATCACAGATACAACAAGAGCATGGGATGTATCAGCACAAGGTGACCAATCTATAGTTGCTTGGTATGTGGACAGTGAAAAAAATGCAAATGGAATGTATAAAATTCATATAGCAAATAATAATGTTACAACAATAGCAGCAGATTCAAAAACAACAGATGTAAGTAATAGCATAATATATGCAAACCAAAACTCCACACAATTATTCTCATATATAGGTTATGCAACAGGATGTACAGCAACAACAACAATTACTAATTTGAGTTTATTAAATACAACTAGTGTAACAAATATGTATAGAATGTTTAGAGGAACTGGATATACCGCAATGACAAAACTAGATTTAGGAGCTTTTGATACAAGCAATGTAACAAATATGTCAGCAATGTTTGAGACAACTGGATATACCGCAATGCAAACATTAAATTTAGGAACAAGCTTTAAGACAAATAAGGTTACAAATATGGCATATATGTTCAATGCTTGTGGTGAAACTGCATTGAAAAGCTTAGATTTAGGCACAAACTTTAATTCAAGTGAAGTAACAAATATGTATAGGATGTTTAGAAGATGTGGATATTCTGCAATGACAAGTATTAATTTAAGAAATATGAATACAAGTAAAGTAACAAACATGAGTGGAATGTTTTATGAAACAGGTAGAACTAAATTAACGACCTTAGACCTTGGAACAAATTTTAATACAAGTAAAGTAACAAACATGAGTGGAATGTTTAATTGGATGGGGGCATTAACTACTTTAAATTTAAGAGATAAATTTGATACAAGTAATGTAACAGATATGAAGAGTATGTTCTGGGGAACAGGATATAGCAATATGACAAGTTTCAGCTTAGGTGATAAATTTAATACAGGTAAAGTAACAGATATGAGTGGAATGTTTTATGATTTTGCACATAATATTTCAAAACTAGATTTAGGAGATAATTTCTATACAACAAGTGCAACAAATATGACTAATATGTTCTATCAAGCAGGACAAACTGCAATGACAGTGTTAGATTTAGGACCAGCATTTACAAGAATTGCAGATACTCGTACAAATATGTTCTATAACACAGGAAAATCTGGAAATGTAGTTTATGCATCAGAACAAATTTACTTAGATAAAAATAACTTCAAACTAAACACAAGTGTAACAACATCAGCAATAAATTATACAAGAGGAACAATAAATCCAAGATATAGAACAGAATGGATAAAACAATCATCACAAATAACAATAGATAGTGCAAATCCAAAAAATAGTAAAATAACAATAACACTAAGAGGTAGAACAAATGCCGAAGCAGGAAAAGAGTTTACAAGTAATGTAACAAGCTCGTTAACACAAAGTCAAATAAATGACCAAATAAAAGTATTTATAGATGGCAAAGAGGCAACAACAATAACCAAAACAATAGGAAATGCAACAGCAGATACTAATGCTACAACAGGAGCAAGTGATGTAGTTCAAGTATTAACAATAACAAATTTCCAAGAAGCTGCAAGACAAAGTGGAAAAAGCTACAAAGAGTGGAGTGGTAATATTTCATTAAAGATAGCTAAAAAGACATTAACAGATACTAAATATTCAAACCAAAACTTAAGTGCAATAGACACAACAGGAACAATGACAGACATAGTTTTAGCTGGAACAGGAACTGAAAAACAAAATGATACAACAAGTACTTCTACAATGTTTACTGACTTTGTAAAGCCAGAGTTTAATTATTTATCATCAGAAACTACAATAAATCATGATACAAAAACAGTTACAATATTGTTCAGTGTAAGAGATAAATATTTTAGCAATTCAGGATTAACAGCAGATACAACAGCATCTAAAATTTCAGTAACAGTTGCTGATGAAGAGATAAATAGTAAGATAACTAAGAAACTAGAAGTTGTTGAAGAAGAAAAAGATACAGTAAATGGAAAGAACAAAAAAGTTGGAGAAAAATATAGATTAACAATAACAGGACTAGACCATAAAGATGGAACTCATTACAGTGGAATAATGCAATTAGGATTTGCAAAAGACTTAGTAGCAGACTTTTCTGGAAACAAAAATGATTCACAAACAATAACAATAGGAGTAGACACACCAAATGGAACAGGCTCTGGAACAATAGTTGATGTTGTAAGTCCGGTATGGTCAATAGCTAGCACAAATGCTATAACTGGAGTTATAAAATTAAGAGTAACAGATAAATATTTGGTAAAAGCAGATAGTATATTTGCATTAACTAAAGATAGTATTAAAGTAATAGTAAATGGTGTTGAATCAACAACAATTGAAAAATCGTTATCAGGACCAACAGAGATTACAGCTAATCAAGTATATGAATATACTTTAACATTATCAAATATAGAACCAAGTGATGGAGGTTATACAGAATTTACACCAATTGACCCAATAGTAGGAGGAACAGCAAAATATAGAAATGAAAATGGTGGAGATGTTAAATTAAGAATTGTTGCTGGAACAGTAACAGATAAATATGGAAACAAAACATTACAACAAGATTTAGTAGTTGGAAGTTTGGATAATACAAAACCAGAAGTATATTATGTTCAAACAACTAGAGATAATACAAATCATAAAGCAACTATAGTATTTAATGTAACAGATAAAAACTATTATTCATCTAAGATTATAGGAACAGATGAAATGTCAATTTGGATGGATGGAACACAAATTGATTCAAATATAACAAAAACAATTACTAAAAAAGTAGAGATAAAAACTACAATTGACAATAAAACAAAAGTAGTTGGACATCAATATACATTAGAAATAAATAAACTTAGAGAAACAGACCAAACATTTATAAATTCAGCTAGAAGTTATAGAGAATATAGTGGTACTTTACAAGTAAAAATTAATCCAACAGCAGCAAGAGATATTAAAGGTAACACAATAAATCAAAATACAGCAACATTATCATCATTTGTTGATACATTAAAACCAGAAGTGGTATATAAATATTCATCATCAGATATAAATAAAGAAAATAAAACATTTTCAATGACTTTTGATATTGTAGACAAATATTATAATTCAGCAAGCTCAAGTGCAATATCTATAAGTGATTTAGCAATTAGAATTGATGGAAAAGAACCAGATTGGTCAAAAGTAACAAGAACACTAACTCCAACAGGAGGAGACGATATAACAGCAACAAATATAAGCTATACAGATAATGGAACTATAAAGACAGGAAATAAAGTAGTTGGAAAACGTTATACGTTAACATTATCTAATCTAGAGCAACTTCAAACTAAAGATATTTCTGGAAATTATATAGAATATAGTGGTGTGGTTTCAGTAGTAATTCCACAAAACAAAGTTGCTGATATAGGAACAACAGGAGATAAAACAAATTTAAATAAAAATATTACAACAACAATTACATCTGGTATTAGTCTTCCAGGAGGTTCTGGAAATGATCAGGTAGTCGATGTTGTAGATCCATTAGTTGAGAAAATAACTTCTTCAGCTAGTGCAGTTAATAAAACAGCATCAGTTAACTTTAAGATAACTGATAAGTATTTTGCAAAAAGTACATTGACACAAAATAATATAAAAGTTTTAGTTAACGGAACAGAAGTTACAGGAAAAATAACAGGATTTACAAGTAAAGAATTAAAAGAAGATAGAACTTCAGGTTCAACAACAACTCAATTTCAATATGGTGTTGAATATACAGTAAATGTTGGTGGATTTGATTCAAATGTTAACCAAGTTATAGTTAGAATTCCTCAAGGAGTTGTAACAGATACATCTGCAAATGGTAATAAACAAACAGATTTAGTATTGTATAATGTATTAAAGAAAACAGATACAGAGTCAGCTATTACAAGTGTATTTTTAGGTGGTAAAATACAAAGACAAAATATTTATAATATAACATTTGAAAAAGTTATTCCAAATTCAGTATACAATCATGCTACTAAAAAGATTTCAGATACAACAAGAGCATGGGATGTATCAGCACAGGGAGACCAATCTATAGTTGCTTGGTATGTTGATAGTGAAATAAAGAATAGCACTTATAAAATTCATATAGCAACTAATAGCCAAGTTCCAGGACAAACAACTGTAGGAAATAATGAGATATTTGCAAATGTTAATTCATCAAGATTATTCCAAAACATAGGATATTCAACAAATTGTACAGCAACAGAGGTAATTACAAATCTTAATTTATTAGATACAGCTAGTGTAACAGACATGAGATGGATGTTCCAGTATACAGGTTATAATGCAATGAAAAAATTAGACTTAAGTAGCCTAGATACAAGAAATGTAACTCTTATGAGTGCAATGTTTTATGGAACAGGATATAAGGCAATGGACACCTTAACTTTTGGAACGAACTTTAATACAAGCAAAGTTACAACAATGGAATATATGTTCTATGAAACAGGTTATACAGCAATGCAAACTCTAAATTTAGGAAGTAACTTTAATACAAGTAAAGTAACAAATATGCAATATATGTTTAGAGATTGTGGACATGATGCATTAACTGCTTTAGACTTAGGAAGTAACTTTGATACAAGCAAAGTAACAAATATGGATAGTATGTTCTATAGAGTTGGTTTTGCAAAACTAGAAACATTAAACTTAGGCAACAATTTTAATACAATTAAAGTAACAAGTATGGGTGGAATGTTTGCTGGAGTAGGACAAACCTCTCCATTAAAAACATTAGACTTAGGAAAGAATTTTGATACAAGAAATGTAACAAACATGAGTTATATGTTCCATTGCACAGGAACTTCGGGAATGACAAGTTTAGACTTAGGAGATAAATTCTATACAACAAGTGCAACAAATATGCAGAACATGTTCTATCAATTAGGAACAAATGCGATGACCTTATTAGATTTAGGACCAGCATTTACAAGAATTGCTGATTCTTATACAGATATGTTTACAAATGCAGGAAAATCTGGAGAAATGAAAATTTATGCATCAGAGCAAATTTATTTGGATAAAAATAATTTCAAACTAAATACAAGTGCAACAGAATCAGCAATAAGTTACACAAGAGGAACAATAAATCCAAAATACAGAACAGAATGGGTAAAAGAAAGCTCATCAATAAGTACAGCTAATAAAAATATAACAATTACATTAAGAGGTAGAACAAATTCAGAAGCAGGGGTAGACTTTACAAGTAATGTAACAAGTTTATTAACACAAAATCAAATTAATGATCAAATAAAAGTATTTGTAGATGGAAAAGAAGCAACAAGTATAACCAAAACAATTGCTACAGCTACAACAGATAAAAATGCTGTAACAGGAGCAAATGATGTAATACAAGTATTAACATTATCAAATTTTGAAGAAACAGCTAGACAAAGTGGAAAGAGTTACAAAGAATGGAGTGGTAACATTTCATTAAAGATAGCTAAAAAGACTTTGACAGATGAGACATATTCAAACCAAAACTTAAGTGCAATAGACACAACAGGAACAATGACAGATATAGTTTTAGCAGGAACTGGAACAGAAAATAAAAATAATACAACAAGTACATCAACAATGTTCACAGACTATATAAAACCAGAGTTCACATATAGTTTCTCAACAGGAAATATAAATTATATAGATAAAACATTAACAGTAGACTTTACTGTAACAGATAAATATTTCGAAAGTACAATATTAAAAACAGATACAACAGCTCAAAATATTACATTAAAACTAAAAGATGATGAAACAGCACCAGTAAACAGTAATGTAACAAAAGAATTGAAATATGTTTCAGACGTAATGGATACAGTAAATGGAAAATCTGTAAAAGTTGGAGAAAAATATAAATTAGTAGTAAAAGGATTAGAGCAAAAGACATTAAATGGAGATTACAAAAACTACAGTGGTCCAATGAGTATATCATTCCCAGCAGGAACAATAAAAGATACATCAGGAAACTTAAGTGATGCAAAGACAATCACAATAGGTGTAAATGAACCAGATAATACTGGAACAGATAAAATTGTCGATGTTGTAGATCCAATGTGGAGAACAGATAATATAAACATAGACTATACAAATAAACAAGTAACAGTAGATTTAATAGGAACCGATAAATATTATGCAAGCAATAGCCTAACAACAGATAAAATTAAAGTTTTAGTTGACGGAGAAGAAGCAACAAGCATAAAGAAAACATTAAGTACTGCTAGTACAATTCAATATGGAGTTAAATACACATTAACACTTTCAAATTGGGAAGAAAGTACAAAACAATCTGGAAAACAATTCTTTGAATGGAGTGGTACAACAAAGATTGAAATTGCAGCAGATACATTAAAAGATGAATCAAATAACACAAGTAATAAACAACAATTTACATTAGGGCATGTAGACTTTATAAAACCAAAAATTGAAAGAGTATCATCAACAAAGAATGCAAGCAACAAGACAGAAACAATAGTGTTTAATGTAATTGATAAATACTTAGATGTAACAGATTTAGTTACAGAAAGTGATATTTCAGTATATGTAGATAATGAATTAGCTTCACAAATAAGCAAGAAATTAACAAAAGTATCTGATATATCAGGAACTGTAAATGGAGTATCTAAAGTAGTTGGACATCAATATCAATTAGTATTAAGTAACTTTGAGCAAAAGAGAACAGCAATTAACTACAACAGAGAATATTCTGATTGGAGTGGCAATGTAAAAATCAAGATTGCTAAAGATGCTGTAAAAGATACAAATACACCAACACCTAATAAAAATGATGAAACAGAAATTGCAGGAGAATTTATTGATTTTATAAAACCAAATGCAACATATCAATATTCATCATCAAATATAGATTATAATGGAAAAACATTTACAATGGTATTTGATATAACAGATAAACACTATAGTTCAGCTACATTAGCATTAAGTGATTTAACTATTAGAATAGATGGCGAAGAACCAAATTGGGATGATACAGGAGTTCATGGAGTAATTAAACAACTTACTATTATAGATAGGACTAATACTGTAAATGGCCAAACACAAACAATTGGTAAACGTTATACCTTAAAACTTTCTCATTTAGAGCAATTAGAAAAATTGGCAGGAAAAGAAACAATGGATTACAGTGGTGTAATTACAGTTGCAATTCCTAAAGATAAGGTAGCAGATACTTCTGAAAATAAAAATGATGCTTTAACTATTACTTCTGGTATAGAAGTTAAAGGTGAAACAGGAAAAGGAGAGATAGGACTTCCTGCTAATAATACAGTAATGGCTATAGGAACTAACCCTGGAGGAAGCAGTGCTAGTAGTAGTTTTGCAAATATGAATGTTTATGCATTAGAAATTTCTAATGAAACAGGAATAATAGGAAAATATGATGCTACAAATAATACTGGAAATGGACATAGTAACTCTACAACAACATGGAAAGACCTAAATGGAAGCAATAATGGTACAATTAATGGAGCAATTTGGGGAAATAATTATTTAAAATTTGACGGAGTAAATGATTGGGTAAACCTAGGCCAAATGAGCTTTACTAATTATGCAAGTTTAGATATAACAATGTCAATAGATAAAGTTCAAAGTGGTGAGGTTGATCTTGTTTCAAACTTTGAAGATGGCGGTATAGGAATATACTTAATGAATGGCGTACCAAGATTTTCTATATATAGTAAAAATTTGAATAAATATATAGAAATTAGTGCAGACACAGCCTTAACAGTTGGTGAAAAAACAAATATTAAAGGTATATATGATGGAAATAACTTATACTTATATATAAATGGAAATCCAGTAACAGGAACTGTAGTAGACGTTGTAGACCCAATATGGGAAAGAGTAAGTTCATCAGCAAGTGCCGCAAATCAAACAGCTACAATTACAGTAAGAGGAACAGATAAATATTTTGCAAGCAGTGCTTTAACAGCAGATAAGATAAAAATTCTTATAAATGGAAAAGAAGTTTCAACAAATGTTTCAGTAAATGTTGGAACGGCAACACCAGTATATTCAGCAGATGGAACAACAAGAATAGGAGACCAATATACAATAACACTTAGTGGTTCTGGATTACCTAAAGATACTAACCAAATTAAAGTTCAAATCCAAGAATGTGCATTAACAGATACTTCTGGAAATAAGAATAAAGCAACAGATTTGATAGTATTTAATGCATTAGCAAAGACAGATACAGAAACAAGTGCAACAAGTGGATTCTTAGGAAGTGCAAGTAGTGCTAATACAAAAGTAAAAACAATCCAAAGACAGAACATTGACAATGTAACATTTGTAGATAATATACCTTCAACAGTATATGATAAATCAGCACAAGCATATGTTGATGATAAAGCATGGGATGTTTCAGCAATGCAAGATAAGTCAATTTTAGCTTGGTATACAACAAATGCTAATGGAAGTTTAAAAGTTTACATTGGTAGTGATAATGAAATATTTGGAAATTATAATTCTAGCTATTTATTTAAATATATTGGATATTCAGACAAGTGTACTTCAGCAGAGACGATTACTAATATTAATTTATTAAATGTAAGCAGTGTAACAAATATGAGAGGAATGTTCTGGATGACTGGATGGAGAAGCATGAAAAAATTAGAGCTAGGAGCTAATTTTGATACAAGTAATGTAACAAGTATGTTATGTATGTTTGGAGAAACAGGAAAACAAGCTATGACAACTTTAGACTTAGGAAGCAAGTTCTATACAAGTAAAGTTACTGATATGAGCTATATGTTTAGTCAAGCAGGATGGGTTGCAATGACAAGCTTGAATTTAGGTGGAAACTTCAATACAGTTAGTGTAACTAATATGAATAATATGTTTAGTAATACTGGACATGAGGTATTGACAACTTTAAATTTGGGCGGAAACTTTAATACAAGTAATGTAACAGACATGGCACATATGTTTGAAGCTACAGGATATAAGGCAATGACAGGCTTAGATTTAGGTGAAAAATTTAATACAAGTAGTGTAACAAATATGAATAGTATGTTTGAAGAAACAGGATATACAGCAATGACAAGCTTAGATTTAGGTGGCAATTTTAATACAGTTAAGGTAACAAATATGAATGCAATGTTCTATAGAACTGGTCGCACAGCAATGACAACATTAAATTTAGGAAGCAATTTTGATACAACAAATGTAACAGATATGAGATCAATGTTTAATGAAACTGGATTCACAGCAATGACAAAATTGGACTTAGGTGATAAGTTTAATACAAGTAAAGTAACTAATATGTACAGAATGTTCTTTAATACAGGGGCAACTCAAATGACATTATTAGATTTAGGACCAGCATTTACAAAGATAGCAGATGGAAACATTACTATAGATTCAAATACACTTAAAGCATATTCAGAGATGTTCACATATACTGGAAAAAATAATGCAATAACAATTTATGCATCAGAACAAATTTACTTAGACAAAAACAACTTCAAGTTAAACACAGATGCAACAAGTTCTGCAATAAACTACACAAGAGGAACAATAAATCCAAGATATAGAACAGAATGGATAAATGAAAACTCAAAAATAACAATAGATACAGCAAATCCAAAGAACAGTAAAATAACAATAACATTAAGAGGTAGAACAAATGCAGAAGCAGGAGTAGACTTCACAAGTAATGTAACAAGTTCATTAACACAAGCAAAACTAAATGATCAAATTCAAATATTTATAGATGGTGAGCAAGTTGATGGACTAACTAAAACAATAGGAGATGCAACAGTAGTAAAAAATGCAGTAACAGGAGCAAATGATGTAACACAAGTATTAACATTATCAAACTTTGAAGAATCAGCAAGACAAAGTGGAAAGAACTTCAAAGAATGGAGTGGTAATATAATATTAAAGATAGACAAAAAGACATTAAAAGATGACAAATATGGAAACCAAAACTTAAAGGCAATAGACACAACAGGAACAATGCAAGACATTGTAATACAAGGAACTGGAACAGAAACAAGCAATAATACAACAAGTACAACAACAATGTTTACAGATTACATTAAGCCAGAATTTACATATGAATATGCAAATACTCAAATAGACTATGACAAAAAGACTGTAACAGTGGTATTTGATGTAACTGATAAATATTTTAAACAATCAACAGTATCTTTAGACAATACAACAATAAAAGTTGATGGAAAAGATGTAGATTGGACAAAAGTAAATAAAACATTAGCAAAAAAGAAAACAAATGCAGACCAAAAAGTTGGAGAAATCGTTTATAAAACAGATGGAACAATCTGGTACCCAGTAAATGGTAAATTACAACAAATTGGTGAGAGATATGAACTTATAGTAAGTGGTTTAGAAACAAAGAATGGTGAAGGTTACAGTGGTACAATGACATTAGCATTTCCAAGTGGAATTGTAACAGACCAATCAAATAATTCAAACTCTGCAAAAACTATAACACTTGGTATAGATGACCCAGAAAATCATGGAGACCACAAAGACCCAATAGTAGTCGATGTTGTAAATCCATTATGGAGTTATGGAACAAGTAGTATAAACAGAGTAAGAAATGGAGCAACAGCAGATACAGTAGACCTAACAATTATCGGAAGTGATAAGTATTATAAAGCAAATACATTAACAGAAGATAAGATAAAGGTATATGTAGATGATAAATTACAAGTTTCAATAACTAAAAAGTTAACTCAAATAACAGATACAGCAACATTAAAGAAATTAGCTACAAAACAAGGATTAGCAGATATAAATAACTTGAAATTTACAGGATATAAGTTAACTCTAGGAAATTTCGGAACAATAAACGGAGTTACAAAGATTGTAATAGATGCTGGAACAATCCAAGACGAAAGTGGAAATAAGAATATAGAAACAACGATAAATGTTGGAAATATAGAATGGATTGAAAATGGAGATAGCAGTACAAATCAAAAATATCCAGCATTCAGAAATAGTATTGTAGACTTCATAAAACCAGTAATCAAATACAAATATTCAGCTGTAGAAGGAGCAAGAAATCCTGATATAGATTATGAAGCGAGAACATTAACAGTTAAATTTACGGTAACAGATAAATATTTACGCGAAAGTACAATAATAAAAGCAGATGGAACATTAAATACAGATGCAGTAAAGATTAAAGTTGCTGGAACAGATTTAACAACTCAATTACATACAGTAATTACTTCAGCAGATATTACAGATGGAAAAGAATATACATTAGTAATATCAAACTTTGAATTAGTATATAACACTGGAAAAGGATATGAAGACTATAGTGGTGAGGTACAATTAGTATTTGAAGCAAATAAGATTGATGATACATCAGGAAACAAAAATGATGCAACAACAATTACAATTGACACAGATGATGGAGATGATCCAGACCATTCAATAATAGTCGATGTAATTGACCCATTAATAGAAAAAACAAAAGATAGCTTAAGTGTTAGAAATGCTCAAAATAATATTGTAAGAGACTTAAATACAGAAACAGGTGTAGTATCAGTAGAAATAAGAGCAACAGATAAATACTTAAAATCTGGAACACTTGAAAACGTTGCAGAACAAATTAAAGTAATGATGATAAAACCAGGAACAACAGAAAAGGTTGAAGTTCCAACAATCAAGAAAACTGTAACAAAATTAAGACAACAAGCAACATTGATTGATTATAAAATTACATTAAGCAACTTTGAAAGAAACGAAGGAATAACAAGTATTGTAATTCCAAAAGGAGTAATCAAAGATACATCAGAAAATGGAAATAAAGAAACAGAATTATTAGTAGGAAATGCAACATGGGTTGAAGTTGGAGATTCAAAAGGAGAATATACAGCATTTAGAGATAGTATTATAGATGTAACTAGACCAACATGGAACTATGCAACAAGTAGTATTACAAGAGATAGAGATGGCGAAACAGGAACAGTAACAATAAAAATACTAGGAAAAGATACATATTACTTAAAAGATACATTAACAACAAATGACATTAGCGTATATGTAGCAAATAGCGAAAATCCAGAAGAACCAATAACAACAATAACTAAGACATTAACAAAAATTACAGACACAGCTCAACTTGAAGGAGCAGATACAGGATATACATTAACATTAGGAAACTTTGGAAAATATGATGGAAAAGTAAAAATTAAAATTGATGCAGATACAATCAAAGATACATCAGGAAATGGAAACAAAGAAACAGAAATTTCAGTAGGAAATAGCAAATGGGTAGAAACTGATGTTGGTGATAGTTCTACAAATCCTAAATATACAGCATTTAGAAACAGTATTGTAGACTTTATAAAACCAATAATCATATATCAATATGAAGATGGAGTAAACCCAGTAATAGACCGTGATAACAAGAAAGTATCAATATCATTTAATGTAACAGATACAAATTTCTTAGAAAGTAATATCACAGCATCAGATATTAGAGTTCTTGTAGATGATATGGAAGTTACAGATTCTATAACAAAAAAACTAGAAAAATCAGATATAAAAGATACTACAGATACAAATAAGAAGAATGGAGTTAAATATACATTAACATTATCAAACTTCGAATTAGACCAAAACTTAGAAGATGAAATCTTCAGAAGACATAGTGGAAAAATCGAATTAATAATTGCTAAAGATAAAGTAAGAGATACATCTGGAAACGGAAATATCGAAACAAGCATAATAGTTGATAATGAAAATGGTGATGATGAAAATAACTTTATAAATGTAGACTTTGTAAAACCAAAGATATTCTATGACAGTAAATTCATTAGTTGGGATAATAGGTATGCAGAGGTAACAATAAAGGGAACAGATAGATTCTATGACTTTAATACAAAATTGGAACCAGAAGATATTAAATTATATCAACAAAATGATAATGGAGATTACATAGAGGTTACTAATTTACCTGTAACTATAAAATCTGTAAAAAATAAATATGGATATGACTTTGTTATCAGATTAGGAGAATTTGAAGAAGAATACAAGATGAAGATTGTAATAGCAGCTGGCAAAATTTCAGATTCATCTGGAAATGTAAACGAAGAAACAGAAATTATAGTTGGATTAGATAATAAGAAACCAATATGGAAATATATCAGTACAGATACTTCAAAATTTGAGACAGATGGTAAAATAAGCTTTACAGTTAAAGGTCAAGATAAATTCTTGAATTTAACAAAGAGCGGATTACAAGATTCTAATATGAAAATTTATAAAGATGGAGTAGAATTAACAGACAGTGTTGGAATTACAGTAAATTACTTAGGACAAGATACGACTGAAAAATCAAAATCTTATAAAATTGATATAACAGGATTAAAAGAAATTGGCTCTTATTCATTAGTATTTGAAGAAAAAACATTAATTGATGAGTTTGATAATGAAAGTAATGCAACAACAATAAGCTTCTCTAAATCAGCAATTTCATCAAATACAAATAATTACACAGCAGTAACATACCATGCAAGCCATGACTTTGAATTAATGCATCAAGCATATGTACATGAATTGATGAGTGTAAATAAAACTGGAAAGAACTCAGAAAGCAAGACATATAGAGCAAGTTCAGTTGGAGAAATTTATAAAAATGTTGGAAACACAACATTTGCAGAACCATTTACATATACAAATGGAACACAATCAGCTTATAGCTTTAAAGGATGGGGTGTAGCAAATGAAAATGGACATTTAGTAGATGACCAAGGAACAATTTTAACAGATGAATCAAAAGCAACAATATATGGATTATATGATGAAATTCCAGAGACAGTTACAAATTTGAAAGCAATATGGCAAAAAGCGACAGTAATCTTTGTGTCAAAGAATGGAAATAACGCAAACAACGGATTTTCACCAGAGACACCAGTTAAAGATATAAAGACAGCATATAGCAAATTAAGTGCTTCTGGAACAATGAAAACAAATGTAATTGTTATTATGGATGCAATTGAATGGAATAGCAGTGATGTTTTAACAGGAAATGCAACAATAACAAGTTTATATGCAGGAGTTGATTATACAAACAAAGGTGCAGAGTTAAAGATTAGTTCTAATATGCAAATAAATGGTAATGTAATGTATGATGATATTAAGTTATATTCAAATTCTACAACAGTAAGTGATGGTAGTGATTATTTAGCAAATGGTTCATATAACAACATGTTAATTACAAACTATGGAAATGTAGTTTTAGGAAGAGGAATAATAACACCAAATGGAAAATATACATTTGGAGCAGTAATTGGAGGAGAATATAGGCAAGAGACAAAGACAGGTTCAATTGGAATTCATACAGTAATAGTAGAAGCTGGTAAATACAATGATATAGTAATTGGAAGTGCTTTGGGCTCAGGCGGACAATCAATAAAACCTAAATATGTTTCTCATCAAATAACTATAGGAACTATGAAAGAAGCGGCAATATCAAGAAATAGTCGTGTAACAATAACAGGTTACTTGAGCATGGGAGAACTAGAAGATAGATGTTATCCATATAAGACTTCTGGAAATCAAGAAACAAGTTCTTCATATAGTAGAACATATTCAATAACAAGATTATATAGTGCAACCTTTACAGGAGAAAATAAATTTGCAAAAGCATCAGAAGATGCAAGTATATATCTAAGATCTGCTAATGGTTTCAATGATGGTAAGACAGATTTTGAAATGTATGGTGGAAATGTTACAGGAAATGTTTATGCTGGTGCAAGAATGGCTACAGATAGCCCAGAAACAACATTAAATGCTATGAAGTTCTATGGTGGAACTATTACAGGAAATATATTTGGACAAGGTGGAAAGGATTCTTCTTATGGTGGTACAGAGATAACACTAGAAGGTATATTCACAATGACTGGAGATATTTTTGGTGGTTCAAATTCAACAACAGTTGGAAGTGGAAAAGTAAATGGAAGTTCAACAATTTTATTAAATAGCACATCATCTGTTGTAACAGGAAATGTCTATGGCGGAAGCAATGGAATAATTAACAATGGTTCAATTAATTTGAATAATGGATTAATAACAGGAAGTTCAAGTATAAAATTAAATGCTGGAAAAGTTACAGGAGATATTTATGGTGGAGGTAATAATTGCGGTATAGTTAATACAGCAGATATTACAATCAATAATGGAACTGTATTAGGAACAATCTATGGTGGTGCATATCAAAATCAAGTTCAAGGTAGATCAGCTATTAAGGTTTACGGAGGAACAGTAAATGATATCTATGGTGGAAATATCTTAACAGGAGTTTCACAACAAATGGGAGATACAACAAACCAAGAAATCAAGATTACAATTGGTGATGAAAATGCAACAACAACTCCAACAGTAAAAGGAGATATCTATGGTGGAGGAAAATTTGATAAGATAGAAAATTCAGTAATCCAATTGATAAAATGTTCTACAAAGCCAACAGTTTATGGAGGTTCATATAGCTCAGGTGTAACTAATAAATCAAGTATTTATTTGATGGGTATGACAGTAAGCACAATTTATGGAGGTTCAAATGTTGGAGGAAATGTAACAAGTGCAAATATTTACTTACAATCAGGAACTGTAACAGACGTTTATGGCGGAGGCTATGGCGGAAAAGGTACAGAAGCTGGTATTACATTAGAAGGAACTGCAACAGTAACAAGCATTTATGGAGGTTCAAACACTAAAGGTGATGTTGAAACTACAAAAGTAATTCTAAAATCAGGAACAATAACAAATGTATTTGGTGGAGGAAATTCAGCACCAGTTAGAAATGCAAATGTAACTTTAAATGGTGCAAAATTGGTAATCGACTCAATACATGGTGGTTCTAAGAAAACAGGATTATGTAATGCAACAAATGTAAACTTGGAAGCTGGAACAGTAACAAATGTATATGGTGGAGGACTTGATATAGGTTCAACAAATGCAACAGTAAACCAAAAAGGTGCAAAAGTAACAAATATCTATGGTGGAAATCATGGTGGAACTGGTGATGGAGGACAAACAACAAATGCAATAGTAAACATTGTAGATTCATCAGTTAAGAATGTATATGGTGGAAACTATGGAAGAGGAACAACACAAAATGCAACAATTAATATTTCAGGTATTTCGGTAATAACTGGAGAATTATATGGTGGTGGATTTAGATCTGCTATCGGTACAGCAGAAGAAACAGGTTCAACAACAATCAATATTACAGGTGGTTCTATAAATAAAGATATTAATGGAGGTTCAAAAGAATCTAAGGTTTATGGAACAACAAATGTAAATATTGGTAGAGATGCAGTTGCTGATAAGGACTTAACCGCAGCAAGTATTAACATTAGAGGAAATATTTATGCAGGAGGAGATTCTTATAAAGCATCAAATAGACAATCACAAAAAGATTATGATTTTGATACAATAAGTGTTTATGGAGATACACATGTAACTCTTGACAACAGTACACAATCAACAATCTCATTTAGTGGAAGCATATTTGGAGCTGGAAATGCAGCATCTTACTCAAATGAAGTAGATGGTTCAACAATTACAGTAAAAGATTTCGGTTCATTAACAGAATCTTACAGAATGACATCAATAGAAAGAACTGGAAAAGTATATATTGACCACTCATATTTAGAGTTAGTTGGAGAACAAGATGTAAATAACTATTATAAAACAACAAGATACACTTTAAATAGAATTTCAAATGGATTAACACTACAAAATGGAACTACACTTTATACTCAAAGAGGATTTAACTTAGTAAACGGATTTGAAAGTGTTAAGACAGATGGAGATGGAACATCAACGAAACAGACAGTAAGTATTGCAGATGGTGCAGTAACAAGAAATGTTGACAATAGAATATATACACTAGAAGGTATTAACTTAGTATTTGCTAAACAAGAGGGAGATATTTATAGTAATTCAAGTCAAGATATTTGGGGAGATGTAAATGGTATGGCATTCTTCGGAATGTACAGAATAAACCGTCAAACCGGAGGTAAAGATTTTGATATATATGATCCGAACTATTCTGGTGGAGGAGTAGAAGGCTTCTTCGCAAATGGTACATATATAGAAGGAAGACATAAGTCAAATCATGATACAACAGTAGATGGCTTCTATACAAATGTTGGAGATTATTCAAATCCAAATAATGTTACAGTAACTCCAGAAATTATAGAAGTAACAGATTATGGAACATATTATGATTGGATTGCTGGTGGAGATGTTGTAAATTATTCAACAACATTAATAGCATCAACATATTCAACATACTCTATGTCAGAATTATTGCTAGATTATAAATATAAACCAAATGCAACATACAATGTAAACAGAGTCAGTATAAATGCTTTAAACCCAGACATTAATTTAATAAATCCATTAGATATTCCAACAATTTCAAGCAATGCAAATAATACCTTTGGATTAACAATATCAACAGATAGAACTGGATGGGTAAAGAGCGGAACAACAACAATATTGTCAGAAGATTATGGTAAGATTGGTGGAACAACATATTATAAAACAGATTCAACAAGTACACCAGGTAAATTAATCTTTAAGATATATAATTCAATGAATGTTTCAGAAGATCAAGATCTTGGAAATGTAAATATTGTATTAACAGGAAAAACTACTACAGGTAAAGATACAACACAAGGTGGAGTATTCAAAGTAGTAATATCTGTAACATTACAATCTATATATGAGGAAGATAAAGAACAATATACACCAAGCTTTACAAATAGCACAGAAACAGAATTAAATTACACAACAGATAGCAAGGTTGATTTAACTTACTTATTATATAAGAATGCAAAAGAAACAATTTATACATCAGAAGATTATAGAGTATTATCATCAACTGTAAAACTAACAGCAGGAACAAAATTAACAATGAGAGACTATGGACAAGGTGATACAGTAAATAAAGTTTACTATTATCAAGTTCCAAGTGATTCAGATTATGAGAGTACAGAAACAGTAGATGGAAAGACAAGATATATTTACAAATTATCTAAATTTATAGATATGGGAAGTACAAGTGTTGGAACTAAATATGCAGACAACAATAGTATATATTACCATGATGGATATGTATTTGAAAAATACGACATATCAATAGACTTTAGAAATTCAAATATTAATGCAAATCAACTAGCACAAGAAACATACTTAGAATTAAGAAATTCAGCTGGACAATTAAAATATGATAATGGAGACAAAGACATAAAATATAACTTATATAATAGAAATGCAACAATGTCAGAAACAATTAGTAATGAATCAAGGTCATATTCAGCAGTTGAAAACTTAGATATACCATTTACATTAAACACAGTATTACAAGAACAAGAAGTTTCATCAGGAGTAAATATTAGAGATACAAAATATGAAGGCAAAATAGCAGGTATAGCAATCGAAATAACAACAGAGAATGGAGAAAGAGTTAATGCTCCAGAAATGCAAAACTTTAAACTTGCAAACTCTAGTGATGCAACAGAAGTTTATAAAGCTGGAGATGATGGAGTAATAAGAGTTCCATTATCTGAAGGATTATCAGTATTACAAAAGAAATATACATTATCATTAACTCAATATAATGTACCAGCAGGAAATTATGTAGCAAAAGTATACTTCTTTACATCTGATGATGGAAAGTATTACGGTGGTGAGACAAAGATAGTAAAAGAATTCTATATAGCATTTATTAATAAGATAGTAGGACTAGTTGGAATTGAAGCTATTGATGGAAGCAGAATTTTGAATAAAACAACAAGAAATAACTTAGAAGGAAATCAAAATGTAGATATCAAAGTAAGAGTAGGAGCTCCATCAAGTGGTACTAACGTAAGAGTAGAGTTATATAAGCGTAATGCAACTTATACAGAAAACGAAGATGGTACAAAAACTTATACTGGAACTGAGTACACACCAGTCGACTTGAAAACAGTATTAGACGGTGATTGGAAAACTCCAGAGGAAGCTGGAATGTCAAACACTGAAGGTGCAACAACAGAATATGTAATTATGGAAAAACGAAATTATGCAACACCAGTAGATGAAGAAATAGTACAATTTGAAAATACATTAAAAGAAAATGTAAGTACAGGTGAATACAAATTAGTATTTAAAGCATGTTTCGATGATGCCATAATTCAAACAGTAAGAAAGACATTTATTGTTACTGATTAATAAAAATACATAGGCACGACAATGGTTGTGCCTATGCTATGAATAAAGAGAGGATTGAATGCGAAAGATGAGAAAACATAAAAAAATAAATAAACTAAAAGTTGGAATAACCATATTTCTTATTGTTTTAATAATAACATTATCAGTATTTGGTAGATATTTTTACAATAGCATAAAAGAATCTTATTTTCTATCAAAACAATTCTTTTTTACAAGTGATTTGTTAGCATTAGGTGGACAAACTTACACTTATGAAAATTGGGGAGGTATAGATGTTTACAAAATTAATGTTGAGTTATATAGTTATCAAAATACATTATTAAAATTAGATTATGATTTAGATTACTCAATTTCATGTGAAGTAGTGCAAAAAGATAAAATTAAATGTAATATTGGTTCAGAAGATGGACCAACATCAACAACAGGTACAATATATAAAACAACAAATTCAACTACGGTTACTTTTTATGTAACTCCTTTAGTTCAAATTAATAAAGGTGAAACAGTAACAGTAAAGATAAAAGCCAGAACAGAAGTACCATATATAAAAGAAATTTCTTGTGATGTTTCTTTAAAAATTGTTCAACAAACAGTAAATTCTTGGGAGATTGAAGATGAAGTAAATAAAAATTATGCAGTATTAAAATTAAAAAATCTTCACGAATCAGGAATACAGGTCACATTGGAATTTGATCCAAAAAAAGTTAGATTAGATTTAAATGATGAAATTTATATAAATAAAATCAGCTCAGAAACAACACAAATTGATGGAAATGATTACATAAAAAAGCTAGTTTTTAATATGGATGCAGAGGCTGTAAAATATGTAAAATTTTACAAGGTGGATATGTCACAAAGCTATAAATACCCAGCCGGAGCGGCTTCGAGCGTAATCAAGGTAACTATTTAGAAAATTATTTAAAAAAGGTATAGACTTTTAAAAGTAGATATGGTATAAATTATAATAGATAAAAAGGAGGAAAAAGATGAAAAAGGTAAGAAAAGGTAAAAAAATGCTTATAACAACATTAATAGCAATAATTGCAATTGTATTAATAATTGTTCTTATTGTAGTTAATGTAAATAAAAAGAAAAACAATAATACAACAAATAATGGTGATGAGCAACAAGTAATCATGCTACCAGACACAACTTATAGCGATATGGAAGTAAGCAATGTTTATATGGAATATTTAAAAGATGAAGACAAAACAATGGTATCTTTATCAATAAATAACACAACAGATCAAAAAGTTGAAGATGAAAGACTTGAGGCAATATTAATAGGAGCAGACGAAAATGTTTTAGGTTCAATGGAAACATGGATCCAAAGTTTAGATGTTGGTGAACAATACAACATTAGTGTAATATTAAATGGAGATTTAACTGCAACACAACTAATAAAATTAGAAAAAAAATAGAAAAGGAGAAAAAGCATGAAAAAAGTACTAGGGTCAATTGTGTTTGTAATATATGCTATAATTGCAATTGCAGTAACATTATTACTATTAACATATAATGAATACAATTGTAGCGAAATTGGGGGATATACTGTTTATATTGTTAATGATGATTCATTAGAACCAGAATATAAACAAGGCTCTATACTATTAATAAAGCACACAAGTGATAAAAATTTAAAAGAAAATGATGGTATGTTTTTATATAAAGTACTTAACAGCCAAGAATATGAGGTTGTTAATAAAACTTTACAATCAAAAACACAACAAGGTAGACATATAACATATGTTACTACAGATGATGAAAATTACGCTAGTGACTACTTAATAGGAAAAGAAAGTGACACAATCGTTATAAATGGTTGGGGATATGCTTTATCACTATTAGAATCAAAATGGGGATACTTATTCTGTATAGTAATTGTATCACTATTGCTATTCTTACAAGAAGCATTTGAATTAGCGATGGAATTAAAATATGGAGAAGGTAGCAAGAAAAAACAAGCAGCTCAAGCGGTTCAAACAGAAACAGCTACAAAGAAAACAGCAACTCAAACCAAAACGAAAACAGCTACTACAACTGCAAAAAAAGTAAAAAAAGTAGTAAAAACAAATGATGCAAATCAATCAGATGTAAAGGAAGGATAAATGAAAAAAATATTAACAATTTTATTATTAATAATGTTAATAATATCTTTATTCCAAATTACAAATATGTATGCATTGTATAAAGAAAAAATAGAAGGTAATTATTCTAATTTATTAGGAGTATGGTCAATAAAAGTAAATGGAGTAGATATATCATCAGGTGGAGAAAAACAAACATTTGACATGTCAGAAGATAATTTAACATATTTAGATTCTGCAACAGTCAAAACAGGAAAGTTTGCACCAGGAACACAAGCGTGTTTTGAGGTGGTTATAGATCCAACCAATACAGATGTATCTATTCTTTATACTCTTGACATTAAATTAAGTTCAATTAAAGAAGCAAAATTAACATTAGTAAAAGTAGAAAATTATTTTCAAAAAGATGGAGAAACAGATAAAATTACAAATGAAGATGTAAATACAGGAGTAGAATCTCATACAGCGATTATACCGATAGGAAAAATAAATAAAAGCTATAAGAACCATATAAAAATGTATTTTGAATGGATAAATCTTGAAGAAAACAATGAAAATGATTCTATTATAGGAAGTACAGAAGATGGAGGCAAAATTACAATTCCATTGGAGATTAATTTAAAACAATACACAGGAGAAGGGATAACAAATGAAACAATATAAAATTATGAATATTATAATTATTTTATTAAGTATCATTGCTATTATTGCAATTTGTAGCTTCTTTCAAATTAGTGTATTAGGAAAAGAGTATGCAGATATATTTGGATATACTGTTTTTAAAACTGAAACAGGTAGTATGTCACCAACAATTGAAATAGATGATATTGTATTTGTAAAATTAGGAAATCATGATTTGAATGAAAATGATATTATAACATATAAAAATGGAAAAGCAATTATAACACATAGAATAGTGAAAATGGAAAATGATACTATTGTTGCAAAAGGTGATAACAACAATTCAGAAGATGCACCAATTACTAAAGATTTGGTCATTGGAAAGGTTGTATTTTGCATAAATCATGTAGCTGTTTGGAAAAAAGTATTTTCAGATATACAAGTAATAATACCAGTTTGTATTACATTAATTTTATTTGTAATAATTGTCTTATATAAAGAGAAAACAGGTGATGAAAATGTTGGATAAAAAAAAATTGAAAAAACTTCTTGTAATATTAGTACTAATTGCTATAATAGTAGTTACAATTATTTTGATTAGAAATACTTTAGCAAGATACGAATCTGATGCAACATCAAGCAAAGACGTTGATGTAGCATTTTGGATAGTAAACAATACATTTGAATCAAATCAAGTTGTAATTAAAAATATTTATCCGGCAGATACAACATATGATTATTCATTTACTGTATCAAACTTTGAAGGCAATAAAAAAGCTGAAACAGATTTAACTTATGATTTAGTTTTAAAAATGACAACAAATTTGCCATTAGAATATGATGTACAAAAAAATGGTAAAGCATGTAAAAAAACAGAAGAATTAATTCAAGATGAAGATGGAACTTATTATAGGCAGATAAAACTTGATACAGATGCCAATGGACTAAAGATGAAACAAGGAACAGATCAAACAGATACTTTTGTTATAAAAGTAAAATTTCCAAAATCAAATAACACAAATCTTGAGTATGCAGATTTAATGGAATATATAAAATTAGATTTAACTGCAAAACAAGTAATCGAGGAGTAGAGGTAACATGAAGAATTTAATGGATGTGTATCTAAGCTTTACAGAAAGAAAAATAAAAAAATATATGAAACTTATATTTAATCAATACTATGATGAAAACATAGTAAATGAATATTTAAGAACATATATAAATGCAAGATATTATAATATTATAAATATAGAAAAGCCAGCCAGGGCTTTTTACTTGCGAATATTAGATGAACTAGATTATAAAGAAGATACATTGATGGAAAAATGCGAAAAAGAAGCAGAAAGCTTAAGTGAAAAACAACAAAGACTTAAAGTAATTAGTACAGTAAAAGAAGTTTTTGGATATATATTGTTTTTTGATAATGTAAGAAATATAGAAAACTTTAAAACTATTGGAAGCATCAAAGAAATTGTAGCTAAAGCATTAGCAGTTGCTAGTGAAGCATATGGATTTAAAGTACCAAAAGATGCAGAAGATAAAATTTATAAGGAAATAAAAAGCGATTTATTATCAAAAGATTTGTTTTTGGACAAGTTTGATACTGATGAATTTATGTTAAACTTCGAAAATAGTGAATTAAGAGATGACTTGTTTTTTGTAGAATTATTATATAATGTAAAAATGCCAATGCAATATAGTAGCCAAGCAGTAGCTCAAGTATTTTCAGAGGGAATTATTGCAGAAGATAAACTTCAAGTAGAATATTTATTATTAAGTATAATAGTTATAAGAGATATTGTTAATGGGAGCTTTAAAGATACATATATTGTAGAATTTGCTCCAACTTTATTTAAAAAGAAGCAAAAACTAGATAGTTTATTATCTATTATAGACAATCAAGCATTGCAATCTGAAATAAGTCTAAACATTATGTATTCGGATTATATAAAAAATAAAAAAAGTGTGTTTGAGTACACTAAAAAGGGCTTTAATTTTACAATTACTCTGGACAATTCAATACAAAGCATAGAGGATGTTGAAGAATTAAAAATGTTTAAAATTGTTATAGCTCAAAAAAATTTAGTATTATACAGAGACTTAAAGAAGAACAAAACATTATTTACTAATGTAGTATTTAAATAGCAAAGAAACAGGAGATAGAAATATGGAAACATATGGTAGATTTTTATTTGAATTTTTGCATCAGTTTTTCTCAGGGTTTGGAGAAATGCTTGATGGAATATGGAAAGGAATAGTTAATTTATTTAATTTTCCACAATATTACTATATAATAAAAAATTATGCTAATGACTTTAATACCTCAGAATGGTTATTAACTGGAATTGCAATAATATGTTTAGTAATAGTAATTGGAAGCATTATTGGATTAATAGTTTTCTTTCTAAAAAAACATATGAAGTGGAGAAAAAAAATAATTGATCAAGAAGAATTATTAAAACAAATAGATACATTAAATAATCAAGTTGATGAATTAGTTGATGAAAAATTGCAATTGTTAGCTATGAAAACACCAGAATTAGGAGTTAATAATCCTCCAAGTATAGGTGTAAATAGACCAGCATTAGCAGGTGTTGGAGCAAGAGCTGGCGTAGCAGGTGGAAGTCAAGGTGGAGGAAGTAATGACGAAGCAATTGACCCAAGTAAACAAAGTAGATTTTCAAAACTTACTTTAATAGACCAAGAATATGCAAAATATAAACAAAAAGACTATCATAATTCATTTACTTTACCTGAATTTTGTTATAGATTTAGAAATTTTGCAGCTAGTAAATTAAAGTTATATTATAGTGAAAAAATGATAAGATTATTCGTATCTGCAATAGCTTCTACAAAATTAGTAATTTTACAAGGTATATCTGGTACAGGTAAAACATCTATATCATTAGCATGGGGTAATTTCGTAAAACACCCATCATGTGTAGCATCTGTACAACCATCTTGGAGAGATAGAACAGATATATTTGGTTACTTAAACGAATTTACAAAAAAATTCAATGAAACAGACTTCTTAGCATATTTATATGAAGCTGGATATACAGACGAAATATTTACAGTAATCCTAGATGAGATGAACTTGGCACGTGTTGAGTATTATTTTGCAGAAATGTTATCAATTCTAGAAATGCACAGTACAAAAGATTGGAAAATTGAGGTTGTACAAAGTTCGTGGCCATCAGATCCAAAGAAATTAATAAGAGGAAAATTACAAATTCCACCAAATGCTTGGTATATAGGAACAATCAACAACGATGACTCTACATTCATGGTAACAGATAAGGTATACGATAGAGCTATGCCTATAGATATTAACGAAAAGGGTATTGCATTTGAACCAGATGAAGTAGATGCACTTGATGTAAATTATTCTTATTTAAATGGTCTATTTGAAAAAGCTATGGTTGATTATGCAATATCACCAGCAACACTAAAGAAAATAGATGACATGGATAACTACACAATTAAGCATTTCAGGGTTGCGTTTGGTAACCGTATCGTAAAACACATGAGAAAATTCGTTCCAGTGTATGTTGCATGCGGAGGAGATGAAACTGATGCTGTAGATTATTTCATGGCCAAAAAAGTATTAAGAAAATTCGAAGGATTGAACTTAACTTTAATTAGAGATGAAATTGATGGATATATAGAATTCTTGGACAAAAATTTTGGAAAAGGTAAAATGGCAGAATGTATAGAATTTTTATTGAGACTTAAGAAGATGTCTTAGTTCATAACGGGGGAAAGAAAATGAAGGACTTAAATATTTTGAAATTAGCCAGTATAGAAAGAGAAAAATCAGTACAGTTTCTTGGTCAGATAAATTCGAAATTACTTATGGATGTAAGCAAAAGTAGGGTTACAGAAAATAATGAATGGATAGATATGGTAGAATTTACAATGCCATATCTTGAAAAGGCATTAACCAAGCAAATAAAAAATATTGTTACAGAGGAAGAAATCATTAAAATAGAGTTGATAAAAAAAGTAACAGTAGAAAGTGTAAAACATTTATCTAAAAATGTAAATCTTGTAGATAGATATAATCAACAAAGTGGCGAAGTTGTACCAAAGAAAATATTAAATGCCTATAAAGAAGAAACATTTCTTACATATGAAAATAGGTTTTTATATACATTAATAAAATTAATAGAAGATTTTATATATTTAAGAGAAAAGCAATCTCCTAACGAATATAAAGGAAAGAACTATCAAAAGGCTAATTATGAAGCTTCTATAAAACTAAAAAAAGAAAAAGTAAAAGTAAATGTAGAGTATAATTCAGAAGTACTAACAGGAATTAGAAAAACAGATGGTAGTGCAGAAAGAATTGCTGATATAAAAAAGAAATTAAAGGTTTTAAAACAAACTGATGTATATGTAACATTAGTTTCCAAAAAAGCTACATATGTAAAAGCACCATTAAAGATGACAAATGTTTTGCTTAAAAACGTAAATTTTCAATATGCTGTAAAACTATGGAATTACTTAAGTGAGCAAATTGAATTAAATGATAAGATTACAAATGAGAGTAGCGAATTTGAAGAAAAAGGAATGGTGAAAAAACTACTAGATGAAGATATATTCTTGATGCATTCTATATTTAAAAGCACAGATCTAGAAAATCAATTTAAAGGAAAAGCGAAAGCAGCAATAGAAGATAAAAAAGTTACAAAAGAATTAACAGATGCCTTAATTGAAAAGATTATAGAATTAAATCCAGATATGTCAGAAAAAGACATAAATAAATTGATAACAGATAAGTTGTTAGTAATGAAAACAAGAAAATTAATATCATTAAAACCAATAGAAGATAAATTTAAAGAAAAAATTGATAAATATATGGCAAATGCTAAAGAAGTGAGGTTAAAATAAATGGAAAGCGAAGAAGCAAAAGAAAAAGTTCCGACTAAAAAAAATAAAACTGTGAGGAAAACATTTAAAATTTTATGGGATATCATAGTAAAACTAGTAACATTATTAATTGTACTTATATCTTTAATTATAATAGTACAAAAAGTTACTAATAATAAAGAATCTTTCTTCGGATATAGAATCTTTAGAGTACAGACAGGAAGTATGATTCCTAAATATCAAATAGGAGATGTTATATTAGTAAAAAAACAAGATGTTGACAAAATTAAAGTTGGAGATGATGTAACATATTTAGGAGAAAGTTCATCTGTAAAAGGAATATTAATAACCCATAGAGTAATTGATATTCAAGAAGTAGATGGAAAAAAGGAATTTCACACACAAGGTATTGCTAATAATCTAGAGGATCCTGTAGTGTATGGAAATCAAATAAATGGTGTGGTACAATTTAAAATGCCAATATTAACATTACTATGCAAACTTTTAAATAACAAATATATCTTTTACTTTGGAGCAGTATTGCCATTAACTTTATATATATTCTTTAGAGTTTTAAAGGCAAATTATGATAAAAAAGTTGAAAGGGATTAGTATATGAAGAGAAAAAATACGATAAGAATAATAGAAATATTATTTATTATATCAATATTAATTACATTTTTTTCTATACAAAGAACCTATGCAAAATATTTCGAAAAAGTTGGAACAACATATAATACCAATATAAAAAAATGGGTAATAAACATAAATAACAATAATATTCATGATATGGACTCATTAAGCAAAATAATGCAACCAGTGCTTGTAGAAAATGAAAATATGAATAGTAATGAAACTCTAATTCCAGGAAGAGAAGGTTATTTTGATATGGTTTTAGATTATAACTATGTAGATTTAGCTTTTGAATATACATTTTCTATAGAGCAATTAAATAACACAAAGTTAGCGGATTTTGAAATTTATGGATATTCAGTTATTGATGGAGAAAATCCAGAAGTAGTAGAAACTAAAGAAATAAAAGGTGTTATTGATCCTACAACAGAATTAGATAGTAATGGAGAAAAGAAAAAAGACATAAGAATTCTATTTAGATGGAATGATGGTGAAGGCAGTGCTATGAACAATGCTTCAGATACTCAATTTAGAGGAGAAAAAAATACAGCTAGTGATGCTGATAAAGTACATACAATTTTAAAATATAAGGCAATTGTGACATTTTCACAATATATTGCTTAAGTATCAAATGATAAAATAGAGGGGTGAGTTTTTTGGAAATAAAAAATGTTAAGACAGAAAAATTAGAAGATGATGAAATATTAAATGTGCAAAAACAAGTAGAGAGCTTCTTAAAGTTTCTAAATAGCGAACAGGATAATATTAAGAAATTAGAGGAGGAAAATTCATGAAAGAATTAGTTGAAAATATTGAAAAACAAATAAGTACAGATAAAGATGTTATAGCTGTTCTACCAAGAAATGGAATCAAAGCAATAAAAACTCTATTAGAAACAATAAAAGAGATGACTGAAAAATATGAATACTTAAATGATAAATTAATGAAAGACATAGAAGAAAGATACAATAAACTTATAGATGTAGAAAAAAATCCACAGATTTCAGAAATAGAAGCTGAAATTGAAAAATACGTAAATTCAATAAATACAATAAATAATCGTTCTCCATTTGCGAAGATGGGATTAGACAAAATAATGTATAATGTCAATGGATATTATAAGAGTGATTTACAAAGATTAAACAGTGAATTAGTGGAAACTGTAAAAAAATTTGAAACAGTAGGAATTAAACTTACTGCAGAAGATTTTAATATAAGCGAATATGCTAAAGAGTATATGGAAGTCTTATTAGAAGAGGCATATAATGGAGATATTAATTCAGAAAGAGTTAAAGCAACATTTGAAAAAGTATATTTGAAATGTTCAGAAATGGTATCACATTTATATGCAAATATAAGATATATATATGACAAGCATGAAGAACATATAAAGAAATTCTATGATATGAAGACAGAAGAAATTACTAAAGATTTAAAAGCTACACAAGAAGAAATTGAAGAAAGCAAAAATAATCTTATTAAAAAGAAACATTTATTAGAAGAAGTTGATAGTAAGGTTATAATACAAAACTTTTTTAGTGGATTATGGAATATCAATGATTACAAAACAGATAATTATCAGAAAATGTATCTAGAGTTAATTTCTAAAGACATTACTAAAATATCAGAACAAGAAAAGAAAGAAATGGACGAGAATGTTGAAAAATTAAATGATAATTTAAATGAATATTCAAGATTTTGTGCATACAAGTTTTTAAATGATGAAGTATTAAAAATTAGAGAGGAAGAATTAAAGAAACAAGAGGCAGATAAAGAGAAAAAGGAAAAAAAGGCAAAGAAAACACAGTATGATCTTTTGAAAGAAAGTATCAAGAAATTAACTGTGGAGATATTTAAACTAAATGAAAAAATTGATAAACCAGAAAAAGGATTCTTTAAAAAAGTATCTGCAAATGAAAAAAAAGAAAGTGAAATGATTTTACAAAGAAATAATCTAATTCTTGATCTGAAGAAAACTTACATGGATTTAGATGGAGAAATAATGAAGAAAAATATAATGGAAAAAATTAATGAAATTTCATCTGTTCTTGATGTATTAAAATTAGCAAGCAATGACTATGGATTCATGGCAAGAGCAATCATAAAGAAAAATGATGAAATAACAGATAAAGAATTAGGAGAAATGATAAAAGAAATAAGAGATTATATTACATTTACAAATTTCGGAGTAATAAATTATGTACAAATAAGCGAGAAAAAAGAATTAGCTATTATAATTAAAGACAAGTATAAATTATTCGGAATACAAGTTTCAAAAGATAATTTTCAGGAAGATAGCATCGAAGATTTTATGAAGAAAGTTGCTATCATTACAGATTACAACAATATTTTGAAGAGTGAATTTTCAATTGAAAATTTACAATACATTATGACTGTAAAAGGAATGCTAAAGAAGTAATTGGGTGTGAGAAAGTGGAATATAATGTAGATAAAATTTCTAGTAAAATTAAAAATAAGAAAATAAAACATAAAATATTTAAAATAGTTTTATTGAGTATTTTGTTTATTTTGTTTATTATTAATTTGATATTATCATTTGAAGAAAATACTCATATATGTGGAATTTACGTTTTTAACATTATATCTGAAAGTATGGTACCTACATTAGATGTAAATGATGTAGTAGTTGTTAAAAAGTGCAAACCAACAGAATTACAAGTTGGGGATATCATAACATATGAAATAGATGGAAGAACAGTTTCACATAGAATAATACAAATTACAAAAGATGCAAATGTTTTAATTACTACTAAAGGCGATAATAACGAAGTACAAGATCCAGTGCCAATAAAAGGTGACCAAGTCTTTGGAAGAATGCTATTTAGAGTAAGAAAAATAGGAAAAATTGTTGGTTATATACAAAATGTAAGAGGACTTATTAATATAGTTATATTTATTTTTATAGTTTATATTTTAATTAGTTTAAAAGAGCAAAAAAGGAATACTAGAAAAATTAAAAGAAAAAAGTATGAGATAAAGAAACTTAGAGACAATTATCATCTATAGAAGAGGTAATGAAAATGGAAAATGATATTTATTCGAAAAATGATATAATAAAAAGAGTAATAAAAATAATATTTAAGATTTTTTATCAAATCTTAATAATATTTTGCTTTATATTAACGGCAATCATTGTTTTACAAAAAATTACTGATAGTAATGGTTCAATTGGTGGATATAGAATATTTAGAGTTATTACAGGAAGTATGATTCCGCAATATGATATAGGAGAAGTAGTAATAAGTAAAACAACTGATCCAAGTGCTATTAAAGTTGGAGATGATATTGTTTATAGAGGAACCTATGGCGAATACAACGGGAAGATAATCATGCACGAAGTTATAGGAATAGATAAAGACCAGAATAATAATTTTACATTTCATGCAAAAGGACTTGCAAGTGGTAGTGTGGAAGATCCACAAATTAAACCACGTCAAATATATGGTGTAGTAAAATATAAATCTGCAATTTTAGCTATATTATATGATTTAGCAACAAATATATATACTGCATTTATAATTATATTTATCTTGGTACTAAATGTATTTATTGCATTTAAATTTCCAGAAAAGATAAAATTAAAACAACTTGCAGAATCTGGAATTACAAGTGATTCAGATGAAGATGCAGAGCTGGAAGACGAAGAAAAAATAGAAGAAAACAACGATATAGACGTTGAAGAAAATGCAAAAGATGAACAAGAAGATAAAACAGATGAAGAATAATGTTCTATTTATTTAAGTTTCAAAAGATAGGAGGGGTTATGAATATATTACGTGAATTCAGAAGAGTTAAAAAAAGAAGCATAGCAACTAGAATAAAATTACTTTTATTGTTTTCAGTAATATTAATAGTAAATACCTATGCGTGGTTTAGTGCAGACAAAGATGTTGATTTAAAAGGACTGGAGGGAGATGTTACCTCTTGGGATGTGGCTTACTATGTTAATGAGGACGAAAATGAGATTCTCGATCAAACAGCGGTATTTACCATAGATGAACTATACCCTGGAATGCCAGAAAGGCAAGATGTAGTTCACGTTTATAATCTTGGAACAACTAGTACAACAATCAAATATGAATTACTATCTGTAAAAATATTTGGACAAGAAGTTTTAGACAAAATAAAAGCTGATAATGGAATTGTAACAGAAGGCAATACAACATATATATTTTCTGATAACACGCAATATCCATTCAATGTTAGTTACACATATGATAGAGACAGATTAGATGGAAAATATGTTAGTGATTCAAGTACTCCTAATGCAGTTACTACATTTAAATTTAATGTAGATTGGCCTTATGAAGAAGGGGCAAATGAAGAAGAAAAATTGGCAAAAGATATATTAGATACCAAGTTTGGAAAAGATGCGTATAATTTCTATAAAGAGGGAACAAACAATTCTCAAAAAGCAGTGGAAATATATGTGAAAATAACAAGTAGTATATTACGTCAAAACCAGTAAAATCAAGATATTAGGGCTATTTTAAAAAGCAAAACAAAATGTAATATAATTGTAACATAAATGTAATATTAAAATCGTGTCAATCATTTTTGAAAATGTCTTAAAAAATTTTATTTATTAGCACTAAATTTT